>Ga0209488_10000602_pt1 | contig 30525 bp, 29 predicted proteins | sample Rivendell_Oct201_8_FD_188349 | JGI IMG/M metagenome (GOLD analysis project Ga0209488, IMG submission 188349) | Vadose zone soil microbial communities from the Eel River Critical Zone Observatory, Northern California, USA -... | ecosystem: Environmental > Terrestrial > Soil > Vadose zone >...
GCCGCACTAGAATCATAGAGTTGCTAGTGCTCCTTTGTTTCCGAAGTTCGCTTTGAGCGTGCTGCAGTGTCAGGCGAACTTCGGAAACGGAGCACTAGTCTCGACGTACCGCTCACGCCCCCTCCTCCCGCAGCACCTCGGCCGCAAGGACCCGCGTTAACGGCCGTTTACGCTGCATCGCCTCCTGGTCAAGCTTGGCGACCACCGCGCGCGCGGCCTGGAAGGTGCGCTCGATGCGCGTCACCAGGAAGCTGACCAGCGCCTCGTCGACAGCAAGCTGACGGTCGGCGAAGAGCTTCACCAGCACGGCGCGCAGGAGCGCATCATCAGGCGGCGCGAGCGTCACCACCGGTAACGCTTTGAGGCGGGATGCGAGGTCGGGGATCTCGACCGGCCAGCCCGCCGGCGGCGAGGCGGCGGTGAGCAGGAGATAGGCTCCTTCCTCCCTCACCAGGTTGATCAGATGAAACAGCGCGCGCTCGTCAAAGGCGCCAGGCGTGAGGTCCTCGACCACCAGCGCGCCGCTCGCAAGCGCCGCCGGCACCTTGGTCTCAACAAGCGACCGGGCCAACAGAAAGCGCGCACCCGCCCGCGCCGCCCAGATTGACGCCAGATGGCTTTTGCCCGAGCCCGCGGGCCCGGCCAGCACCACGGCGCGCGCTGGCCAGTCCGGCCAGGTCTCGACCAGAGTCAGCGCAGCCGCGTTCGAAGGGCCGCTGAGAAAGTCCTCGCGTGCGAAGCTTTCCGCATGATCGAGCGACAAAGCCAGCTGGCGCGGATCGCCCGGTTGGGACACGGCCTACGATCCCGATTCCGACATTGGCTTCATCGTGCAGCACCTCCTCAATGGCCTTCGGAGGCGGGGCGCTCCAATTGAGTGGCGCATGTCCTCGTCGGAAATCCGGTTCCCACTTTTCCGGGACATGCGCTAGTGCCCCGTTTCCGAAGTTCGTGATACACCTCAGCACACTCTAACACGAACTTCGGAAACAAAGGGGCACTAGCAACTCTATGACTCTAGTGCCGCTTTTCGATTTGAAGTTCCTAACAGAGTTTGCTGCAGATGGTGTAGGAACTTCAAATCGGCGGCACTAGCTCGCGGGCTCGCCGGTGTAGATGGTGCTCGCGCGATAATTTCGCAGCGCAAAGCGCAACAGCACCCCGATCGCGGCCGAGACCGGCACCGCCACCAGCAGCCCGACGAAGCCGAACAGATAGCCGAATGCGAACATCGCAAACATCAGCCAGACGGGATGCAGCCCCACGTTCTCGCCGACGAGCTTGGGCGCAAGAATATAACCTTCGACGAACTGCCCAACCATGAAGATCACGAGCACGGTCACGATCGGCGTCCACTCTGGCCAGAACTGGGCAATTGCCACGGCAATCCCGAGCAAAAGACCGCTGATCGAGCCGACAAACGGAATGAAGCTGATCAGGCCCGCAATCAACCCGATGAGCAGGGCGAAATTGAGTCCCACTACCGCCAGCGAGAGTGCGTAGTAGGAGCCGAGGATGAGGCACACCCCGCTCTGCCCGCGCACGAAGCCCGCAATCGCCGCGTCGATCTCGGCAAACAGCGAATGCACCACCTCGCGGTGCTTGAGCGGGATCCATTGCTCGACGGTCGCGACAATGCGCGGCCAGTCGCTGATCAGATAGAACGCGACCACCGGGGTCACTACGATCAGAGAGAGAAGCGAGATCAGCGCGCGCCCGCCCGACCACAGCGAGCGCAGGAAGGCGGCCAGCCAACCGGCGCCCTCACGGACCAGATCTTGCAGCGTCTTGCTGGAGTCGCCTGAGCCCAGCATCTCGCGCAGCCAGGGCACCTCCACGCTCAGCGCCAGCTCGTAGAGCCGCGCCACGTAACCCGGGAAGTTGCCGATGAAGGCATAGAGCTGGTTCGCCAGCAGCGGCACCAGCACCAGCAAAAGGGCCACGACGACGAGGACGAAGGCGCCCACGATCAGAAGCGCGGCGAACCGCCGATTGACGCCGAGGCGCTCGAGCCGATTGGTCATCGGATCGAGCAGATAGGCGATCACCATCCCGGCAACGAATGGCAGCAGGATATCACTGAGAAGCCACAGCAACACGATGATGACGACAAAGGTTGCGAGCCAGAACGCCAGCTGCCGCTCGAAGCTCATGAAACCTCCGTGCTTGATCGCGGATGGGTCAATCGGTCGCGTTCATGTGACGCACCCACTCCGCGAGATAGAAGGCGACCGACAGCAAGGTCAAGGCCGCAACCACCCCCATCAGCATGTCCTTCACCAGCGCAATCTCCCAGCCGAACGTAAGCGCGGCGAGAACGACTGTCGCATACACGATCTGGGCGACGGTATTGAGTTTGGACACGGTGATCGGCTTGAGCTTCACGGGCCTGTCGATAAGCCAGGACAGGATCACGGCGCTCACGATCATGATGTCGCGCGACACCACCAGGATGACAAGCCAGCGCGGGATTGCCTCGACGATGCCGAGCGCCACGTAGATCGAGATGATCATGGCCTTGTCGGCAAGCGGGTCGAGATAGGCGCCGAGCTCCGTCGCCATGCCGAAGCGCTTGGCCAGGAATCCATCGATCAGATCGCTCAAGCCCGCGGCCAGGAACAGAGCGAAAGCGATCCGCATCTCGCCCGACGTGATCGCCCACAGGATCACCGGCACCGCCAGGATGCGGGCCAGCGTAATAAGGTTGGGAATGCTCAAACTTCGGCCTCGGCTCATGCGCCGTAAGGAAAACGTGCGCTCCGACGCATACTTGTTCCTCAGTATAGCGGCACGCAAGCCATTGCACAGGGCGCGATTGTGCCGTACGACGCCCGCGCTCACTCTCGAGGACACCATGCCTAAGAAGGGCCACAACGGGCTCACCTACGCCGAGGCCGGCGTCGATATCGATGCCGGCAACCGCATGGTGGACCTGATCAAGCCGTTGGTGCGGGCGACCGCGCGGCCGGGCGCGGACGCCGAGATCGGCGGCTTTGGCGGCCTGTTCGACCTCAAGCGGGCCGGATTTGCCGATCCGGTCCTGGTTGCCACCACCGACGGCGTGGGCACCAAGGTCAAGATCGCGATCGAGACCGGCGTGCACGACACGATCGGCATCGACCTCGTCGCCATGTCGGTCAACGACATCGTGGTGCAGGGGGCGGAGCCGCTTTTTTTCCTCGACTATTTTGCCTGTGGAAAGCTCGCTCCCGAGGTCGGCGCGCAGGTGGTCAAGGGCGTGGCGGCGGGCTGCCGCGAGGCAGGCTGTGCGCTCGTGGGCGGCGAGACCGCCGAGATGCCTGGCCTCTATAAAGACGGTGACTACGACCTCGCCGGCTTCGCGGTGGGCGCCGCCGAGCGCAACGCGCTGCTCCCGCGCGCCGACATCAAGGCCGGCGACGTCGTGGTCGGGCTTGCCTCCTCGGGCCTGCATTCGAACGGCTATGCGCTGGTGCGCCGGATCGTGGAGATGAGCGGGCTCGCCTGGAGCGCGCGCGCGCCGTTCGACGCGAACAAGTCGCTTGGGGAAGCGCTGCTGACGCCGACGCGCATCTACGTCAAGTCGTGTCTCGCTGCGATCCGCACGAGCGGCGCCGTGAAGGCGCTCGCACACCTCACCGGTGGGGGCTTTCCCGACAACATCCCGCGCGTGATCCCGGACGGGCTCGGCGTCGAGCTTGATCTCGCGCACGTCAAGGCGCTGCCCGTGTTCCGGTGGCTCGCTGCCACTGGCGGCGTCGCGGAGCCGGAGATGCTGCGCACCTTCAACTGCGGGATCGGCATGGTGGCGGTGCTCGACCCGGCAGGCGCCGACGCGGCGATCAAGGCGTGGAGTGACGCCGGCGAGAGCGTGGCGCGGCTCGGCAGCGTCATCGCGCTCAAGCCCGGCATGCCTGACGTCAGCTTTGTCGGGCGCCTCGACCTTGCCGGGTGACGCGATGGCGAGAAAGCGCGTCGCCGTTCTCATTTCCGGGCGCGGCTCCAATATGATTTCGCTGATCGAGGCCGCGAAGGCGCCCGACTATCCGGCCGAGATTGCGCTTGTCATCTCCAACCGCCCCGATGCGGCCGGCCTCGACCTCGCGCGCAAGGCCGCTGTTCCAACATTGGTGGTCGATCACCGGCCGCATGGAAAGGATCGCGCGGCGTTCGAGCGCGTGCTCCAGCATGCACTCGACGAGCACCGCATAGAACTCATCTGCCTCGGCGGCTTCATGCGGCTGTTCACGGCGGACTTTGTGCTGCATTGGCAGGGGCGCATGCTCAATATCCATCCCGCTCTCCTGCCGTCGTTTCCCGGTCTCGACCCGCACGGCCAGGCGCTCAAAGCCGGCGTGAGAATCTCCGGCGCTACTGTTCATGTCGTCATTCCGGAAACCGATGCGGGCCCGATCATCGCCCAGGCGGCAGTGCCCGTGTGCGAGGGTGATACGGCCGACACGCTCGCCGCCCGGGTGCTTGCGGTCGAGCATCACATCTACCCGCTGGCGCTCAAGCTTGTAGCGCAAGGACGCGTACGGATCGTGGACGGCCGTTGCAGTATCGAGGGAGGCGCCGCGTCCGACGGCTTTTTAATGTCGCCGCACGATTGAATTGCCTTGTTTGCTCGGCACAATCGCCCTGTCTCCCCCGACCACAAGGAGCAGGACGATGATCACGCTCTATGCCTTCGGACCGAATTTTGGCCTGCCCGATCCGAGCCCGTTCGTCACCAAGGCCGAAGTCCTGTTGAAGATGGCCAAGCTGCCCTACGAGATCGATCTCAAGGGCTTCCGCAAGGCGCCCAAGGGCAAGCTGCCGTACATCAAGGATGATGGTGAGCTGATTGCTGATTCAACGTTCATCCGCCGCCATCTCGAGACCAAGCACAAGATCGACTTCGACCGCGGGCTTTCTGCCGAGCAGAAGGCCATCGCCTCGGCGTTCGAGAAGCTGGCGGAGGATCATCTCTACTGGACGATCCTCGATGCGCGCTGGACGATCGATGCGAATTTCGACAAGGGACCGCGCAAATTCTTCGAAATCATTCCGGCGCCAGTGCGCGCGCTTGTCGTGCCGATGATCCGGCGCAAAGTGCGCAAGCATCTGCATTCTCAGGGCATGGGGCGCCATACCCGCGCCGAGATCGAGCAGCTTGGCACGAAAAGTATCAACGAGATCGCGACCTATCTCGGGCAGAAGTCGTTCTTCATGGGACCGGAGCCAACCGGCGTCGATGCCACCATGTTCGCGTTCGTGGCGGGCACGCTGTGCCCGACGTTCGACACCCCGTTGCGCACGACGGCTGAACGGCACGACAACCTGCGACGCTATGTCGGGCGCATGACGGCGCGCTACTATCCCGATCGCACCGAGCTTGCCGGCTGCAAGGCAGCGGCGTGACGCAGCGGAAATCTCAAATCCAAGGCGTGAAATTCAAATCTGCAATCGCACAAAACTGCAATCGCGCAAATGTGATGTCGCACACCATCAGCGAGAACGCTGACTTAATTACCCGAATAACAAACCCCCGGCGGATGAGGCCGGGGGCTACGGGGAGTTCGCACGGACCAAACCGGCCCGCTCGCTGATCGCGTCATGAAACCTTCAGATTCTCCGCTGAGGTCTTGCCGCGATTGGTCACGAGCTCGTACTCGACCGACTGGCCTTCGTTGAGCGTGCTGAGACCAGCGCGCTCGACCGCCGAGATGTGGACGAACACGTCCTTCTCGCCGCTTGAAGGCCGAATGAACCCGTAGCCTTTAGTTGGATTGAACCACTTGACGGTGCCCTTTTGCATCGTCTGTCTCCTAAGTGAGTGTCGTTAACAACGCCGCTCGTATCGCTGCGAGCCGCCTAACAACCCGGGTTTTGGGATGATCCGAAACGAAGGGCCTTTCACGGCGCGCAACGGCCGGAGCGGCCAAAATCCGATTGTGGCAGACAGGACATGAAAAATACGGCCTAAGCAAGGCTACTCCTGCCAATTCTCTATAATGATCAATTACTTCCAGCAATTCCACATAAGCAGAAGTTTTCAATTGCGGCACAACTTGGCAAAGCAGGCAGCACATCGCACACAAAATCGACGTGGCTGCCGCGAAAGTTTGCTTTGCTCCGCCGATTGTTGTCGGTCTGCCAAAGAGCTACTCGGCCGCCTCTTTCTTTTCGGCCCCGACTTCCTCTTTCTCAACGGGCCACTGGCTCCGGGCGAACGCATACACGACCATCAACACCGCCAGAAGGCCGCCGCGGACACTCCAGATCTTGACGAGGTCCGGATCGGGCCCGCCGAAAAAGCTGTCGTTCAGCCGGTCGACAACGATCCAGATCAGAAGCGCGATGCCAGCGAGAATTTCGTCGAGGATCAACCGACGGCGCCTTCCGACCAAGAGGTAGCCGGCGCCAACGACGATTATTCCGCCGACCGGACCGCCCCAGATATGAAGCAGCTCCAAGACCGGCTCGCTCAGCCAGCCATCCAACGCAGCATCCTTGACCATGACATCGCCCGCAATCCAACCGAGCAACGCGCCGCCGCCCCAGACCAGGACTCGGTAGCGCTCCAAGAGCGCCATCAGGATTGCGCTCCCCACAACGATCAAAGGCACACTGGTCGCAAGACCGAAGGTGATGAGGATTGTCTTCACGGCCGAGGCATGAGCCAGATCGACCAGCGCCGCGGCGGTTTGAGCCGCTGCCGCGATTGCGATCACGTTGTCCAGGCTCATCACGATATCAGCTATGGCGACAATCCGGACCGCTCGCCAAAGCGTGTGTGCGCCCTCGACGCCCTCGTCGTTGCCGTCAGCATCCTCGGTGACAAGCTTGATCGCCACATAGAACAACAGCGCGCCGCCAACTAACTTTAGATAGGGATACTCCATCGCCTGAGCGATGAGCAGGGTGAAGATGACGCGCAGCAGCACCGCGACACCGGCACCAAGAACCATGCCCCACAACCGTTGCTTTGGCGGCAATGTCAGGCAGGCCATCGCGATGACGACGGCATTGTCGCCGGACAAGATGATGTTGACGAAGATGATCTGGAACACTGCGATCCAGAACGGCCCGTGCGTGATGTCCTGCCACAAGAAATCCACAGCCAACCTCTATTTTCCAGTCACCGCGCCCCTTGGCGATGCTTTCCGCGGCATGCCGCAAATCGGGCCAATCCTACCGTATTTGGATCGTTCCTGACCAGCAGCACCGCAGCGTCACATCAGCCTACGATATCGTTGCCGCTGAAGAACTGGGCGATCTCCTTCATCGCCGTATCGGGCGCGTCGGAGCCGTGCACCGAGTTCTCGCCGATCGACTTGGCGTGCACCTTGCGGATCGTTCCGGCGGCCGCCTTGGCAGGATCGGTTGCCCCCATGATGTCGCGGTAGCGCACGATCGCGCTCTCGCCTTCCAGCACCTGCACCACCACCGGGCCCGAGATCATGAAATCGACCAGCTCGCCGAAAAAAGGCCGCGCGCGGTGGACGGCGTAAAAGGTCTCCGCCTGCTCGCGGCTGATGCGCACGCGGCGCTGCGCGATGATGCGCAGGCCGGCCTGCTCGATCATCGCATTGATCGCACCGGTGAGATTGCGCTCGGTTGCATCCGGCTTGAGGATTGAAAACGTACGCTCGACGGCCATCGACGATCTACCACATGTGCCTTGTTGCGGGATGCGGCGGCTTATAGCGGCCGCGTGCGGGCGCGGCAAGCGAAGGTCCTGTCAACGCGAGGCCGCGCAGCTCGCGAGCAAAGCGGCCTTCAACGGCGCCCGATGCCAGGCCGATGAACGGCAGCTGAACAGGCGCGCGCATTTTGTTCGCCTGGCAGCGAGCAGTTTGGTTACCGGCAAATGTTTCTTCACCATGTCATTGATGAAACACGATTTAGCGGCCCGGTCTTGAACGTGCCTCGGGTGGCGGTCGACTGACAATTCGAGGATGGCCAATCGGGCCTTCCAGAGACAGGAGCCAAATTACATGTTCCGCAAGACCATCATCGCGACTGCCGCCATCGCCACCCTTGTTGCCGCGGCGCTTCCCTCCACCGCGTCCGCCCATCGCTTCCGGCACCACGGGATCGGCCTTGGCATCGGCCTCGGCTTCGTCGGCGCCGGCATCTACGCCGGTGGCTGCCAGACCGTCTACGAGTGGCGCCAGACTCGCCACGGTCGCCTTTATCAGGTCCCGGTGACCTACTGCTACTAACCGAGCGTCCCTCCTCCCTCCCTCCCTAGTGCAACGCCCCGGTCTCGCAGTGCGAGCCGGGGCGCTTGCTTTTCACACCAGCGCAATCAGACGAGTGCGATCAGTCTTGCCGGGCCGCCGGTCGCGTCCTTCACTTTGGCGACCCCCACCACCAGCGTGGCACCCGCAGCCGGCACCTGATCGAGATTGGCAACGTTCTCGAGCCCCCAACGGCCCGATGGCAGCCAGAGCCGGTGAGTCTTGAAATCCTTCGAGGGACCGTAGTCGAGCGAGAGCGTATCGACTGCAATGCCGGCAACGCTGCGGCGCTCGAGCAGCCATTCGGTCACCTCCGCGCCAAAGCCAGGAAAGTGGAACACACCGGACGCATCCTTGCCGGTGAACTTGGCGGCATCACTCACGTGGCGCGCCCAGCCCGAATGCATGGCGACGCAGGCGTTTGCCGGCATCCGCCCGTGCTGGCGCTCCCAGGCCACACAGTCCTCGCGTGTCACCTCATAGTCCGCGTTGCGCGCCGCCTTGGCGGCGACATCGATGACCGCAAGCGGCACCACCAAGGTCTCCGCCGTGATCTTCTCGGCCGTGATGCCGTTTTCCGAGAAATGGATCGGCGCATCGAGATGGGTGCCGGCGTGCTCGATGATGCGCCACCAATGGAGATTGAAGCCGTCCTTCTTGATATCGAATTTCTTCTCCAGCTCGATCCCCGGCACGCCGAAGAAGGTCGGAAAGTCGGGTGACATCGTGTGGGTGAGATCGACCGCGCGCCGAAAGCGCCGCGGCACGGCGTCTGCCGGCTCCGATGCGGCCACTGCGGCAAACGAGGCGGCCGCGGCTCCTTTGAAGAACCAACGCCGTGAGAGCCCAGCCTGCAGCGCCTCCTGACATCCTGGAACGCACATGCTGATTCTCCTCTATGGGCAGCGGGCCTGTAGGATGGGTTGAGCCTAAAGCGCGTTCACGCGCGTCTTCGACGCACTATGGCGAAACCCGTCTCCTGCAAAGCGCAGCATGTGATGGGTTTCGCAAGAGCTCAAGCCGTCCTACAGGCCGAGTGGGTGGTTGCGCCGCGCCGCCCGGTCGGCCAAATAGCGCGCATGCTCGTGATCGATGACGTGACACTGCGGGTCGCCGGCAAGCTGTTGCTGGAAGGCGCCTCCGCGCGCATTCCAGACGGCGCGCGGGTTGGCCTGGTCGGGCGCAACGGCGTCGGCAAGACGACGCTCTTTCGCGCCATCGCGGGGGATATGCCGATCGATCACGGCGAGCTCGCGTTGCCCTCGCGCGCCCGCATCGGGCGGCTCGCGCAAGAAGCGCCGGATGGTCCCGAAAGCCTGATCGAGGTCGTGCTCAAGGCCGATCCGGAGCGCAACGCGCTGCTGGCCGAGGCCGAGACGGCCACCGATCCGCATCGCATCGCCGAGATCCAGACCCGGCTTGCCGACATCGGCGCCCATTCGGCACCCGCGCGCGCCGCCGAGATCCTCTCAGGGCTAGGCTTCTCGCATGGGGACCAGCAGCGGCCCTGTGCCGAGTTCTCCGGCGGCTGGCGCATGCGGGTCGCACTCGCCGCCACCCTGTTCGCCGAGCCCGATCTCCTCCTGCTCGACGAGCCCACCAACTATCTCGACCTCGAAGGCACGCTCTGGCTCGAGGAGCACATCGCGCGCTATCCGCGCACCGTGATCGTGATCAGCCATGACCGTGATCTGCTCGACAAGGCGATCGACACCATCCTGCACATCGAGGGCGGCAAGCTCACCCTCTACCGCGGCGACTATTCCTCGTTCGAGCGGCAGCGGCGTGAGCGCCAGGCGCTCGACCTCAAGCTCGCCAAGGCGCAGGAGGTGCAGCGCAAGAAGCTGCAAGCCTTTGTCGACCGCTTCCGCGCCAAGGCCACCAAGGCGCGGCAGGCTCAGTCGCGGCTCAAGCTGCTCGCCAAGCTCGAGCCGATCGCAGCCCGCGTCGCCGACGAGGTGCGCGAGTTTGATTTTGCAGGCCCCGAGAAGGCGCTCTCGCCGCCGATCGTCGCACTCGACGACGTCGCGGTCGGCTATGAAGAAGACCATCCCGTCCTGCGGCGGCTCGCGCTCTCGATCGACACCGACGACCGCATCGCGCTTCTTGGCGCCAACGGCAACGGCAAATCGACCTTCGTGAAGCTCATCGCCGGACGGCTTGCGCCGTTGCGCGGCAAGCTCACGCGTGCCGAGCGGCTCAAGGTCGCTTATTTCGCGCAGCATCAGCTCGACGAGCTCGACCCGGCCGCCAGCGCCTATTTGCATTTGCGCCGGCTGATGCCGGACGCCGCCGAGCCCAGGGTGCGGGCGCGCGCCGGCGCCATCGGCTTTCCGGGCGAGATGGCCGACACCGCGGTCGGCAAGCTCTCGGGCGGCGAGAAGTCGCGGCTGCTCCTTGGGCTTGCGACCTTCGAGGGCGCGCATCTGCTCATTCTCGATGAGCCCACCAACCACCTCGACATCGACAGCCGCGCCGCCCTGGTCGAAGCCATCAACAGCTATCCGGGCGCCGTGATCCTGGTCTCGCACGACCGCTACCTGATCGAGGCCTGCGCCGATCGGCTGTGGCTCGTGGCCAATGGCGCAATCACGCCGTTCGACGGCGACCTCGACGAGTATCGTCGCTTTGTGCTGAGTGATCGCGGCGGTGACACTGGCGCGCGTAAGGAGCCATCAGAGATGGCGCCGCGTGCGAGCCGTGCCGAGTTGCGCCGCGCCGCGGCCGAGAAGCGCATCGAGCTCACCCCGCTACGCCGGCGTCTTACCGAAGCCGAGAAGACGATCGCCCGGCTGACTGCCGAGATCGCCCGCATCGACACCGCGCTCGCGGCACCTGATCTCTACGCGCGCGAGCCCGACAAGGCAGCGACACTATCGAAAGCGCGCGCCGACGCCGCGGACGCGCTCGCGCGCGCCGAGGACGAATGGCTCACCGTGAGCACTGAGATCGAGACCGCGATGGCGTGAAAGTGATGTCTACGTCCGCTTCTTTTGCTGCTGTGCAGCTTTCTTCGGCCGCTCCGGCGCGGACTCGGCGCCGCGCTCGATCGAGGTCAGCCGCCCGCCCGAAAAGCGATAGACACCGGGACGCGCCCCGCGGGTGTAGGTCAGCACCGCTGAGCGCTCGCCACGTTCGGTCCCGCCGAGATCGACGCGATCGGGCGTGCCGATGCGGCCTACCACGTCGCATTCCGTCATCTGCAGCGAAATGCCAACCGCGGCGGGCGTTCCAGCCGCCGGGTCAGTCGCCTGCTCCTGCCGCCCGCCGGCACATTGGCCATCGGGGCCGACGAGATCTGCGGCCCCGGCCTCCCGCAGCGTGAATTCCTCCTTGTGGCCGGAATAGCTGAGCCAGTCAGGCCGCAAATCGGTTTTCGGGATGATGTTGATGCTGCCGATGTCGGTCGAGCAGGCGGCGAGCGCCGTGAGCCCGGCCAACGCCAGCATGCACTTTGGAATAAACCGCTGCATGGCACACCTCGCCACAAACCCATCGGACACGATTCTTGGATTCTTCATCCATTTTTGGCCAGATTTTGCCGCAGACCCACGGGCTGATCAACTTAATCAAGTTGGCCATGGGATAGTTCCACACCCAAGAAGCGCCACTCACGCCTTGCGCTGCCAGCGCCCCTTTTCGTCTGGCTGCCAATAGGTCACCTCGAAGCCGCTGTTCTTGGCTTGCGCCCAGCGCACGCGCGCGGCTTCGAGCGCGTCGAGGTCCTCGCCGTCGAACAGGAGCACGATACGCGCATAGCTTGCGGCATCCTCGGGCACCGGCGCACCATCGATGAGGAAGCGCACCGCAGCGCTATTAGGGTTGTCGGCGTGGATGGTGATCAGGATCGGCTGACTTTTGGCCTCCGGATCGCGCCAGGTGCTGTGCGGCAGAAAGCTGTCGTCGGTAAAGGTCCACAAATGGCCATCAAGCGCGTCCACCCGCTCCTCCGAGGCCGCCTGCACCACGACGCGCCAGCCACGCTCAAGCGATTTCTCGAGCAACATCGGCAGCACGCGCTCGATCGGTTGACGGTGCAGCTGATAGAACAGGACTTCGGTCATGGCACTTCAGTCATGGCACGCCCGGCACCGTGTCGCCGCCGTGTATCCTACTTCTCGTAGTGATCCGCGACCAGCTTATCGAGCAGCCGCACGCCGAAGCCCGAGCCCCAGCTCTTGTTGATCTCGTTCTGCGGCGAGCCCATGCCAGTGCCGGCAATGTCGAGATGCGCCCACGGGGTCTTGTCGACGAAACGTGACAGAATCAGCGCTGCCGTGGAAGAGCCGCCCGGCCTTCCGCCGACATTCTTCATATCGGCGAACTTCGACTCGATCTGCTTGTCGAACTCAGGCCCGACCGGCATGCGCCAGAGCTTCTCGCCGGTCTGCCGCCCAGCCTTGAGCAGCCGGTCGGCCAGACGATCGTCGTTGGAGAACAGGCCGGCATATTCATGCCCCAGCGCAATGATGATCGCACCTGTGAGGGTGGCGAGATCAACCATGAACCTCGGCTTGAAGCGCGTGTTGACGTAATGCAGCACGTCGGCGAGGACGAGACGGCCTTCGGCATCGGTGTTGATCACCTCGATCGTCTGGCCCGACATCGAGGTGACGATGTCGCCCGGGCGCTGCGACTTGCCGTCGACGCTGTTCTCGACGATCCCAATCGCACCCACGACGTTGACCTTGGCCTTGCGCGCCGCGAGCGCCTGCATCAGGCCGACGACGCAGGCCGCCCCCGCCATGTCGCCCTTCATGTCCTCCATATTGCCTGCGGGCTTGATCGAGATGCCACCGGTGTCGAAGCACACGCCCTTGCCGATGAAGGCAATTGGGTTCGTGCCCTTCTTGCCGCCATTCCAGCGCATGATCACAAAGCGTGGCTCATGCTCCGAGCCCCGCGCAACCCCGAGCAGCGCGTTCATGCCGAGCTTCTTCATGGCCGCGACATCAAGCACCTCGACCGCAACGCCAAGCTTCTTGAGCGTTAGCGCACGGTCGGCAAACTCCTCCGGGAACAGCACGTTGGCGGGCTCGTTGACGAGATCGCGCGCGAAATCCACGCCGTTCGCCACCGCCTCGCGCGCCGCGTAGGCCTTCCGCACCGGCGCCACGTTGGCGACCGCGATCGTGACGTCGACCTCGGAGGGCTTCTCCTCCCCCTCCTTGCGCTTGGTCTTGTAGCGGTCGAACGAATAGGCCCGCAGCCGCATCCCCAGCGCCAGCTCCGCCAGCGAATCGGGCTTGGGCGCCCCTCCTGGCAGATCGGCAATGATCGTCGCCTCCTCGGCTGATTTCGGCACCTTACCCATCGCGACGCCGCCGAGCCTTTCGAAATCTCGGGCCTTGAGGTCGCGCACCTTGCCAGCCCCGACCACCACCAGGCGTGAGACCTTGAGCCCCGCAGGCGCGACAATGTCGAGGGTCGAGGCGATCTTGCCCTTGAAGCGTTCGGCCGCCACCGCCCGGGCCACAAGATCTCCCGTCTCTGCAAGGACTTGGCGAGTCGCAGAGCCAAATTTGAGGCCTTCGTCACAGAACACAACAAGAACCCCCTTAGGGGACGTCGAAAGCGGGGCAAATTCGAGCTTGAGGGCCATGCGAACTCCTTGCGGCCAGCGAGCGGATCGGCCGGAAACCGTTACCGGAACCAAACCTACGGCGAGCGCACAGATATGACCCGGCTTTCAAGCGGTGCAAAGCCCCTGGTGCAAGGCGGCCACAGAGATGGAAAATTTTAACGACAGTGTCCAGCCACCCCCGGATTTTGTTGTTAATATACAATGACTTTGCCTTGGCGGGGCCACGATGTCGTCGGATGACTGAGGGCCTCGGGACGGACGAGCTGCAGCCACGGGCGGGGGTGCCCGGCAGCACGGCCAGGGGGCGGTTAGGGGCGGCTCTTAGGGGCACGGGGCGACACGCGCGAATGGGGTCGATCGGGCGCTATATCTTTCGCACCACCCTGGGTGCCTTCCTGGTCGTTCTCGCCAGCGTCACGATGCTGATGTGGATGACGCAGGCTTTGCGCAACGTCGACCTGATGACCAATCAGGGACAGACGATCCTGGTCTTCGTCGGTATCACCGGCCTGATCATTCCCCTGCTGGTTCTGTTGATCGCGCCAATCGCGCTCATGATTGCGGTCGGCTACACCCTCAACAAGCTCAGCACTGATTCCGAGCTGATCGTCATGAACGCCGCCGGAATGGCACCATGGCGGATCTTCCAGCCGTTTCTCGCGGTCGGTATCGTGGTGGCGCTCGTTGTCGCGGCAATCAGCATGTACGTGTCGCCCAAAAGCCTACGCGAGCTGCGCCGCTGGGCTACGGAGGTGCGCGCCGAGGTTGTCACCAGCAACGTGCAGCCCGGTCGATTCGCGGTCGTCGACGGCCGCATGACCATGCATGTGCGCGGCCGCGCGCCCAACGGCCAGCTGCTCGGGGTGTTGATCGACGACGCCCGCGACGCCAAGGAGCGCGTGACCATCCTGGCTGAGAAGGGCAGCATGCTGACGAACGAAAACGGGACCTACTTGATCCTTGAGAACGGTACCGTGCAGCGGCACGTCGCCACCCAGCGCGACCCGGATTTCATCGCGTTCCGCGAGCATGCCTTCGACCTGTCCCGGCTCACGCCCACGATCTCCTTCATCCGCTACTCGGTGCAAGAGCGCTTCCCTTGGGAGCTCGCCTATCCGCCGGCTGACGATCCGCTCTACAAGGAGCAGCCAGGCAATTTCACCGCCGAATTGCACAACCGGATCACCGCCCCGCTCTATCCGCTGGCGTTCCTCTTCATCACCTTTGCCTATCTCGGCGCGCCGCGCACCACGCGGCAAAGCCGCACCATGTCGTTCGTCAGCGCGGCGCTGGCCGTCTCGGTGCTGCGCGGAATCGGCTTCATCGGCACCATCCTGGGAGCGCAGCGGCCGATCACGCTGCTCATTCCATATCTCGCGATCGCGCTCACCTTCGTGTTCGGCACCTGGGCGATCTTACGGGGTCTCATCATCGAGCCACCCGCCTTCATCACCAACACCATCACCGCGCTGGCCGACGGGCTCTCCCGGCGTACCGCTGCAACGTCGGGGCAGGCGCAATAATGGTTGGCACCCTGGGACGCTACTTCGGCATGCGCTTCCTCGGCGCTGTCATCGCCATCTTCCTCGGACTCTTGGTCCTGGTGGCGATGGTCGACTTCATTGAGATGATGCGCCGGACCTCGGACATGAAGGACGTCTCGGCCATCCTGGTTGCCAAGGTCTCGCTTTATCGAGTGCCCCACCTCACGGAGCGCGTGCTGCCGTTCACCGTCATGACGGCGGCAATGTTCTGCTACCTGAACCTGTCACGACGACTCGAACTGGTCATCGCCCGCGCAGCCGGCCTGTCCGCATGGCAGTTCGTCGGTCCCGCCATCATCATCGCCTTCGTCATCGGCGCCGCCACGACGGCGCTTTACAATCCCATATCGGCGACCTTGCGCGAGGAATCAGCGCGCCTCGAAGCCGAGCTGTTCAACAAGACTCGCGGCTTCGCGGACGTTGGCAGCGGCTTCTGGGTGCGCCAGCGCAGCGACGAGGGACAATCCATCATCAATGCCAAGTCGTCCAGCCAGCAAGGTGTCCAGCTTGCTGGTGTGTCCGTCTTCAAGTTCGATGAGTCGGATCATTTCCTGCAGCGAATCGAGGCCAAGACCGCAGCGCTCCATAACGGCTTCTGGCGGCTGGAGGCCGCGCGCATCTACGTGAAGGACGAACCGCCGGCTGACCAGGAAATCTACGATCTACGGACGAATCTGACCCTTACTCAAGTAAGGGAAAGCTTTGCCACGCCTGATACTGTGCCGTTTTGGCAACTGTTGGCATACATTCGCTTGGCCGAGAACGCCGGACTAGCTGCCGCGGGCTATCGCGTGCAATATTATCAGCTGCTGGCGCAGCCGTTCTATTTGGCCGCGATGGTTATTCTGGCGGCATCCGTGAGTCTCCGATCTTTCCGTTTCGGTGGGGTACAACGGATGGTTCTAGGTGGCGTCCTGGTGGGCTTCCTGCTCTACGTGATGTCGAAAGTGATCGGGGACTTGAGCAAGGCTGGGCTGCTTTCGCCGGTGGTTGCCGCCGGACTGCCGCCACTTGCAGGTGGGCTAACGGGTTTGATGATGCTGCTGCATCAGGAGGATGGGTGATGGCCGTGACCACCGCTCATCCAAATCTGCGCGGTTGCGGCTGGTGGCGCCCGGCCGCGAGGGCGGCCGCCGTTGGCGTGCTTGCGCTCGCCGGCATCGCTTTGGCGAGCATTGCCACCGCTCCGTCTGCGTTCGCCCAGCGCGGCAGCATTGTCTCGTTCCCGCCACGTCCGAAGCCGCCTCAGGCTGGCGGCGGGCTCCTCGGCGCGAAAAAAAATCAAAAAGATCAGATGATGTTGCGCGCGACCGAGATGCACTACGACTACACCAACGAGCGCGTCGCGGCGGTCGGCAATGTGCAGATCTACTACTCGGGTTCGACGCTCGAAGCCGACAAGGTCATCTACGACCAGAAGACCAAGCGGCTGCACGCGCAGGGCAACGTCCGACTGACCGAGGCGGACGGCAAGGTCCTCTATGGCGAGACTCTCGATCTCAGCGACGACTTCCGCGATGGCTTCGTCGATTCGCTGCGAATCGATGGTCCCGAGCAGACCCGCTTCGCGGCGAGTCGCGGCGAGCGCACCAGCGGCGACGTGACCGTTTTCCAGAACGGCGTCTATACCGCCTGCGAGGCCTGCAAGGACGACCCGACGAAGCCGCCGAAATGGCAGATCAAGGCCGCCCGGATCATCCATGATCAGGGCGAGAAGATGATGTACTTCGAGGACGCGCGCTTCGAGTTCTTCGGCGTACCGCTCGCCTACATCCCATATTTCTCGTCGGCCGATCCGAGCGCCAAGCGCAAGAGCGGCTTCCTCGTCCCGACCTATCACACGAGCTCGGTCTACGGCTTCAGCGTCGCCACGCCCTACTACTTCGCGCTGGCGCCTGACTACGACGCCACCATCACGCCGATGGTCACGACCAAGCAGGGCCCGCTGGTGCAGGCCGAATGGCGTCAGCGCCTGATCAACGGCTCCTACATCGTCCGCGCCAGCGGCATCTTCCAACTCGACAAGCAGGCCTTCGTCGACAAGGGCGACTTCCCCGGCAACCGCGACTTCCGCGGCCACGTCGAGTCGTCGGGCCAGTTCAGGCTGAACGACAAATGGGTCTACGGCTGGGATGGCACGCTGGTCACCGACCGCACTTACTTCCAGGATTATGGCCTGTTGAAGAGGGTCCAGACCGCCAATCTGCTGGCGACGACGCCAGACTATGTGACGTCACAGGCGTACCTGCAGGGCCGTGGCGAGAAGAGCTACTTCGACATCCGCACAATGTACTTCTATGGCTTCTCCAGCCAGGACAGCCAGCGCCAGATCCCGATCATTCATCCAGTTATGGATTACGACTACGTCGCCAAGAACCCGTTCCTTGGCGGCGAGGTCAGCCTGCGCAGCAATCTGACCAGCCTGAGCCGCGAAGCCGCATTCTTCGACCCGATCAATCCTGCCGCCTCAACGAACGGGCTGTGCTCGATCGCCAGCGCCGATACGACCGTCAAGACCCTCAATAACTGCCTGCTGCGCGGCGTGCCCGGTACCTACTCGCGCCTCTCGACGGAGGTAAGCTGGCGTCGCACCGTGGTCGACGGCTATGGCCAGGTCTTCACCCCGTTCGCTTCGGCCCGCGTCGACTTCGCCAATGTCGAGATCCAAAACGACCCTGGCGTCTCGAATTTCATGAAGACAGGTGAAACCGACGTGGCACGGGTCATGCCGACGGTCGGTCTGGAATATCGCTACCCGTTCATCAGCGTGCAGTCGTGGGGCACCCAGACGATCGAGCCGATCGCGCAGATCATCGCACGCCCGAACGAGACCTCGATCGGACGACTGCCCAACGAAGACTCGCAAAGCCTCATCTTCGACGCCAGCAACCTGTTCGCCGCGAACAAATATGCAGGCTGGGACCGTGTGGAAGGCGGCGGGCGCCTGAACGCTGGCATCAACTACACTGCGCAGTTCAACCGCGGCGGCTTCGTCAACGTGATGTTCGGGCAGTCCTTCAGCCTGTTCGGGCAGAACTCCTTCGCAGTGGGCGGCCCGACCAACACGGGCATCCAGAGCGGCCTCGACACCAGCCGCTCCGACTATGTGGCGCGCGTGGCCTACCAGCCGAACTCGACGTTCACGCTGACCTCACGGTTCCGCATGAACGAGGACGACTTCACGCTGCAGCGGACCGAGTTCGAGGCGCAGGCCAATTTCGACCGCTGGAGCACCTCGGTGATCTACGGCAACTATGCGGCACAACCCGCGCTGGGCTTCCTGGACCGGCGGGAAGGCGTCGTTGGCAGTGCAAAATTCAAGGTTAACCCGAACTGGCTGATGCTGGGAGCGGTCCGCTACGACCTGCGGGCCGAGCAGCTGACCGAGACCCAGATCGGGCTGGGATATATTGACGATTGCCTTATCTTGGCCCTGAATTACATCACAGAATTCAATTATAACGTTGGTACAACGACCCAGAAGCACAACCAGACGCTCATGCTGCAGCTTAGCCTGCGCACACTCGGTGGAAGCTCAGCCAGCACGGGTGTTACGGGGCTTGGCGCCGGTCAGAGCGGCTCAGGGTTCCCGAAGTAACGGCCGGTGCCCCGTTGCAACCGGCCATGTAACCGGGGCAAGATTGCAATGATTCACCAGATGGCGATGTCTCCCGTGACCTATTCCGCTTCAGCATGCTGCCGGCTCGTCGCTGCCGCTGCCATGGGCTCCTTCGTGGCCACTGTCATGGTATTGGCGACACCCTTGGTCGCATCGGCTCAGACCGTCGTTGCCGTCGTCAACGGCGAGCCGATCACGGCGCTCGACGTCGAGTCGCGGACGAAATTCACGCAGCTGTCGACCCAGAAGCAACCGGCGCGGCCGGACGTGATCAATGAGCTCATCGACGAGAAGCTCAAGATCAAGGAGAGCAAGCGCTGGGGGATCGAGCACACCGATGCGGAAGTCGATTCCATGTACGCGAACATGGCGAGCCGCCTGCATCAGACGGCCGATCAGCTCACGCAGAACCTGCAGAAGGGCGGCGTCAATCCGCTGACACTCAAGACCAAGATCCGTGCCGACTCGGTCTGGCAGCAGCTGGTGCGCGGGCGTTATTCCGCGAGCTTGCAGCTTTCCGAGAAGGACATCGAGCTGGCCCTGCAGGCCAAGAACCAATCGGGGCAGAGCACCACTTCGACCGAATACACCCTGCGGCCGATCCTGTTCCTGGTGCCGCCCGGCGCACAGGCGACGATCGATGCCAAGCGCAAGGACGCGGAAGCGCTGCGCGGACGCTTCAAGAGCTGCGAGGCCGGGCTTCCGGCGGCACGCGCCATGGGCGCGGTCGTGCGCGACCAGGTCATTCGCAGCGATCTGAACCCAGAATTGCAGAAGGTGTTCGACGCCGTGCCGGTCGGCCAGCTGACGGCGCCGGAAGTCACCCGCCACGGGGTGGAGATGTGGGCGATCTGCGGCAAGCAGGATTCCAAAGCCGACGCGCCGATCAAGAAGCAGACCCGCGAGGCTCTCGCCACCGAGCGCTTCGAGCAGGAGTCGAAGAAGTATCTGCAGCGGCTGCGTCGCGAGGCGCTCATCGAGCGCAAACAGGCTGAGCACACTGAGCGCAAATAGGTCGGGATCGAATGGCGCTGCCTCTGGCGCTGACACTGGGAGAGCCAGCCGGAATCGGACCCGACATCACCTTCGCGGCCTGGCGACGGCGCGCCGAGCTTGGCCTTACGCCGTTCTATATCCTCGCCGATCCAGTATTCCTGCGCGGCTGCGCCGAGCGCATTGCTCCGGACGTGCCGGTCGCTGTGGTCGAGCCGTCGGCGGCCGTGGCCGCCTTCGCACAGGCCCTGCCGGTTGTCGACATCGGCGTCACCATCACCGCCAAGCCCGGCCACCCGGACGACTCAAGCGCGCCGGCCGCGATCACCGCCATTCGACGCGCCGTTCATGACGTGCATTCAGGCCGCGCCCGTGCGGTCGTCACCAACCCGGTGGCCAAAGCGATCCTCTATCGGTCGGGTTTCGCGGAGCCCGGGCATACCGAGTATCTCGCGAAGCTCGCAGCCGAGATGATGGGGATTACGGCGCAGCCGGTGATGATGCTGTGGTCACCCGAGCTTGCCGTTGTTCCAGTCACCATTCATCTGCCGCTGCGCGAGGTGATGACGCGACTCACGACCGAGCTCATCAGCAGCACCGGGGAGATCGTCGCGCGCGACCTCAAGCAGCGGTTCGGCATCGCCCGCCCCCGGCTTGCCGTAGCGGGCCTCAACCCGCACGCCGGCGAGGATGGCGCGCTCGGCGAGGAGGACGGCATGGTGGTCGCACCCGCTGTTGCGCGACTGCGCGCGCAGGGCATCGAGGCACGCGGGCCACTGCCTGCCGATACGCTGTTCCACGTTGCTGCGCGCGCAACGTATGACGCCGCGCTCGCGATGTATCACGACCAGGCGCTGATCCCGATCAAAACGCTTGCCTTCGATCATGCGGTCAATGTCACGCTCGGCCTGCCGTTCGTGCGCACCTCGCCCGATCACGGCACCGCCTTTGACATCGCCGGTACGGGCCGCGCCGATCCCTCGAGCCTGATCGCCGCGCTGCGGCTCGCGCAACGCCTGTCGGCGAATGCCCCGGCGCCTGCCGCGCTGCAACAGGCATGAGCGCCATCGATGATCTCCCGCCGCTGCGCGAGGTGATCAAGCGCCATGAGCTGCGCGCCAGGAAGTCGCTCGGCCAGAACTTCCTGCTCGACCTCAATCTCACCGCCCGCATCGCCCGCGCGGGCGGCCCGTTCGAGGGCATAAGCGTGCTCGAAGTCGGCCCAGGTCCCGGCGGGCTCACCCGCGCGCTGATCGCGCAGGGCGCGCACGTCGTCGCCATCGAACGCGACCAGCGTGCGATCGCCGCGCTCGGCGAGATCGCCGCGCGCTATCCCGATCGCCTCAACGTCATCGCGGGCGATGCGCTTGCGTTCGACCCGCGTCCTCACCTCGCTGCGCCGGCGCGCGTGGTCGCGAACCTTCCCTACAACATCGCGACCGCGCTCCTGGTGCGATGGCTGACAGCCGAGCCGTGGCCGCCGTGGTACGATCGGTTGGTGCTGATGTTCCAGCGTGAGGTAGCGCTGCGCATCACCGCCGCGCCCGGCTCGAAAACCTATGGGCGACTATCCGTGCTCGCCGGTTGGCGCACCAACGCGCGCATTCTGTTCGACATCGCCCCGTCGGCCTTCGTGCCGCCGCCCAAGGTCACCTCCTCGCTGGTCGAGCTTGTACCGCGCGAGCGGCCGCTCGCCTGTGCCAGCGGCCTCTTGCAGCGCGTGACCGAGGCTGCGTTCGGGCAGCGCCGCAAGATGCTGCGGCAGAGCCTCAAATCGCTGGGGGGCGATCCACTCGAATTGCTCTCGGCCACCGGCATCGCACCGACGGCTCGCGCTGAAGACATTCCGGTCGAGGGCTTTGTTGCGCTGGCACGTGCGCTCGCCGCCCGCAAGCGGGCGTAGGCAACCGTAGGTGGGTTAGTTTTACTGCGTCAGAAGCTTTGGTGTCCCGGGCGAGCGCAGCGAGACCCGGGACCCAGGGCCAAAACTCGCGAAACTCCACAGTCTATCGCCCTGGGTCCCGGCTCTCGCTCCAGCTACGCCTCCGCTTCGGCCGGGACACGCGCCGCGATCGCTCGGAAAGCCCATCACGCCTGCGCCAGCAGGCCGCGCACCAGCGTCGAGAGCCCGCTCTGGCGCTCGCGCTTGAGCCGCTCGGCCGAAAGGATCGCGCACACCTCCACAAAGGCGCGGTCGATGTCATCGTTGAGGACGACGTAGTCATATTCCGGCCAGTGGCTGAGCTCATCGCCGGCCTTGGCCATGCGGCCTTTGATCACGCGCTCGTCGTCAAGCGCCCGCGAGCGCAGCCGCCGCTCGAGCTCGGGCATCGAGGGTGGCAGCACGAAGATGCTGGCCATGTCGCCGCGCGCCTTCTCGCGCAGCTGTTGCGTGCCCTGCCAGTCGATATCGAACAGCACGTCGCGACCCGCCGCCAGCGAGGCCTCGACCGGCGCACGTGGCGTGCCGTAGAGATTGCCGAACACCTCGGCCCATTCGAGCAGCTCGCCCGCTTCCACCATGTGAGTGAAACGGGCCTTGTCGATGAAATGATAGTCGCGTCCGTCCTTCTCGTTGGCGCGCCGCGTCCTGGTCGTCACCGACACCGACAGCTCGACCGAGCGATCATGGTCAAGCAGCATGCGCGAGAGCGTGGTCTTGCCGGCACCCGACGGCGAGGACAGAACCAGCATCAATCCGCGGCGGGCGATCGAAACTTTCGGGCCAGGTGGCTTTGGTTCCGGCCGCGAAGCGGTCTTCCTCTTGGCGTTCTTTTTGGTATCGGCCTTATCGGCCTTCCTGCCGCCGGTCTTCGTCCGGCCGGTCTTTTTTTGGCCAGCTCTGGCCGCCGGCGTTCTCGCCATCCTCACACCCCCGATGTGCCCTGCCCGACCGCCACGCTAGACCATGATCCGATCAAGTTGAATCTGAATCATGCTCTAGCTTTTTGTTTGAGCATGATCTTTTTCCGAAAACCGGATCCCACTTTCGGGATCATGCTGTAATCGTACTGCGTCAGAAGCTTTGCGTGTCCCGGGCGAGCGCAGCGAGACCCGGGACCCAGGGCCAAAAACTCGCGACTCCACAGTCTATCGACCCTGGGTCCTGGGTCCCGGCTCTCGCTCCGGCTACGCCTCCGCTTCGGCCGGGACACGCAAGGCTTGTGACGCAGTACAGATAAGGCGCTATTCCAGATTCTGCACTTGCTCGCGAAACTGCTCGACCACCGTCTTGAGCTCAAGCCCGATATTGGTGAGCGTCACGTCGTTTGACTTTGAGCAGAGCGTATTGGCCTCGCGGTTGAGCTCCTGCGACAGGAAGTCAAGCCTTCGTCCAACCGCTTTGCCATCGGCGATCAGGCGCTTGGCCTGCGCAACATGTGATGCCAGGCGATCGAGCTCCTCGCGAATGTCGGCCTTGCTGGCGATCAGGATCGCTTCCTGATGCAGCCGGTCCGGATCAAAGCGGCTCGACGCATCCAAGAGCAGAGCGATCTGCTCGGCGATGCGCGCCTTGATGGCTTCAGGGCGCCGGCCGGGCACGTCCTCGGCGCGCGCGGTGAGCTTCGCGATCTCATCCAGGCGCAGAGTCAGCACCTGCCCGAGCGTTGCGCCCTCGCGCCGACGCATCGCGACAAGCTCGGCCAACGCTTCGCGGAAGCCAACGACCACGACCTGCTCGGCGGCACGCCGCTCGTCCTCCTTCTCGTCCTCGTCCATCACTTCGATGATGCCCTTGAGGGCGAGAATGCCATCGAGCCGCGGCGGCTCAGCCGCGATCCGACCAGACAGATCCTTGAGCGTGGTCAGCACCGCGTTGAGCACACCCTCGTTCACCCGTACGATGGGCGCGATCCCCTGCCGCGTGATGGTGAGCGTGCCGTAGACCGTGCCGCGCGAGAGTGCCTCGGTCGCGCGAGCGCGCACCGGCGCCTCGGCTGCGTCCCAGCCGGCCGGCAGGCGCAGCCGCACGTCGAGGCCCTTGGCATTGACCGACTTGATCTCCCAGGCCCAGGCGTAGGTGCCGCATACGCCGTGGCTGCGAGCGAAGCCGGTCATGCTCGACAGCGTCATCAGCAGTTTCCACCTCGTGAGAGAGTTCCGAAAGCAATGCAGATTCGTGGCCGGACCTTAGAGCATTTTCAGGAGCGGTGGGGAACCGGATTGCATCCGAAATGCAACTGCGCCCACAGACGCCGTGAGAGCCGACCCAGAATGACTATGGAACAGCGAATGGCGCGCTATTGCTTCGCTATTGTTTCTTGGCGTTCGCGTTGGCCGCGGCGCCCGGCGCAGCCGGGACGGCGGCTGTCGGAGTGCGCTTGGGCTGTGCCTTCGGCGCCGCCGCCGGCAGAATCGGGCGCCCGGCTGCCGGAGCCTCTTCCGGCTGAAACGAGGTCGCCGCCGCCGAGTTGCGGTCGGCGTGCTCAAGCGCGCGCAGCTTCGCAACATTGCGCAAGTGCTGATCATAGGTATCGGCGAACACATGGCCGCCGGTCCCGTCAGCCACAAAGAACATCTCTTTGGTGCGGGCCGGATTGGCCGCAGCCTCGAGCGAGGCGCGCCCGGGATTTGCGATCGGACCGGGCGGCAGCCCGTCGATCATGTAGGTGTTGTAGGGCGTCGGCGTTTCCTTTTCACTCTTGGTAATCGGATGGCCGAGCGAGCCCCTGCCGCCCACGAGCCCATAGATGATGGTTGGATCCGATTCCAGCCGCTTGCGCTGCTTCAACCGATTGACAAAAACCGCAGCGACACGTGTACGCTCGTCGGACTTGCTGGTTTCCCTCTCAATGATTGATGCAAGAATGACAAGCTGCTCGGGCGTGCGAACCGGCAAATCAGACGAGCGCCGATCCCAGACCTCCTGCAGCACACGCTTCTGATCGCGTTGCATGCGCTGGAGCACCTGCTCGCGTGCCGTGCCTCGCCCGAAGCGATAGCTCTCGGGCAGCAACGAGCCCTCGCGCGGAATGTCTTTGATGTTGCCGATGAGAATCTCACTATCGAGCAGGCGACGCACGATCTGCTCGGAGGTCAGTCCCTCCGGAAGCGTGATGGCGTGCTGGACGACCTTGCCGTCCATCATGGTCTCAACCACGTCGCGGACGCTCGCGTGCCGGCCGAACACATATTCGCCGGACTTGAGATCGGCGCGCGCCTTGAGCGCGATCACTCCGCCCAGGAAGATCATGGGATGCTCGTCGATCACACCCTCCCGCCGCAGCAGATCGGCGATATCCAGGATGCCAAGACGCGATGGAATGTTCACCGCCTTCTCCCGCTCCAGCGGGCCCGGCGCCTCGAACCGCGTCTTGCCGATCGCAAACGCAACTCCGCCCGCGATCGCGAGCAGGATCAACAGCGTGAAGATCGCATTGCCGACGATCACCAGGGGATTACGCGTGCGCCTCGAGCGGCCGGTGGGTACTGTCACTTGCTCTGGCTCCAGCGCAGCCCGCGGCGAGCGCGGTGCAAGGCGTTTTTGATCCAACAACGACGCGCCGATGCCGTCCTGCGGCCGCCCGGAGATGGGCGGGTAAGGCTCACCCGCATCCACCGGCATCCGCGCTGAAGCCTCGCCCGCAAGGCTATGCGGCGCGACGCGCTGACCCGGATTGGGGCGCATCGGCCCGGCGCCGACCAGATTCGGCATCGGTCGTTCCGACTGAATTGGCGGCTCCGGTTCATTGGACCAACTTGCCCCCGCATTCGGGCGGGCTTGGGGCGACGGAGCAGTGATGCGCTGACTCGTCCGCGACACAATCTCGCTCGCGAACCACTTGCGTTTCGGCGGCGTCGTCCCATTGGAGGATGTCGAAGGGGTATCCTTTGACAGATGGGTGCTTGCCGGCAGTCCATTCGAGCTGCCGGGTGTTAGGGGCGATCCTTCTTTTGGTTGTGAGCTCTGCGAGAGCGGCCTCGACGGGGGAGCAGCCGATGGCGTTGACGGATCGCTCAGCAGCGGCGGTCGCGGCTTCAACGTCGATCCGCGAACCGTTGGGGATGGCTTGCTGGCGGCCGGCATCGCGGCCGCACCATGCTTTGTCGTTCCAGCGACGGAGGTCGTGCGTCCGGGCACTGGCGCAGAGGACGACGCCAACGGTGACGATGACGACGATGGTCGCAATGACGATAATGACAGCGATGAGGACCGTGGCCGCACCGGACCTTTCCCGCCCCCATAGCCGTTGTGGCTACCGCCTGGCGGTTCGCCCTTTGGATCCACCGCCCTATCCCCACTCTGCCGCCGCTACCAACTACCGTCCCCTTAACCCGAAATGGTGGCAGCGTTTTTAGCCCATGACTATTGGAATCTCAGAGAGGCGGCTCGACTCAAGCCGCCCTCGGATACCTCTAAGTTCTTGCCGAATATGGCGAACTTTGGACTCGTTTGTGGCGGGCCGCCAATTAGTCCCCAACTTTTCGAAACACCAGGGAGGCGTTCGTCCCGCCGAACCCGAAGGAGTTCGACAACGCGACCGAGATCGGTCGCTTTTTGGCCTGGAGCGGCACCAGGTCAATCGGTGTCTCGACCGATGGATTGTCGAGATTGATCGTCGGCGGCGCGACCTGATCGCGAATGGCAAGGATCGAGAAGATCGCCTCGACCGCACCCGCTGCGCCCAGCAGATGCCCGATCGAAGACTTGGTCGAGGACATGCTCAGCCCTGGGGCCGCATTCCCGATCAGCCGCTGCACAGCCCCGAGCTCGATCTCGTCGCCGAGCGGCGTCGAGGTGCCGTGCGCATTGATGTAGTCGATGTCGCCTGGCGAAATGTTGGCGCGCTTGAGCGCCGCCTTCATGCAGCGGAACGCGCCGTCGCCATCGGGCGCCGGCGCGGTGATGTGATAGGCATCTCCCGAAAGGCCGTAACCAGTCAGCTCGGCGTAGATTCTGGCGCCGCGGCGCTTGGCATGCTCGTATTCCTCAAGCACGACAGCGCCGGCGCCCTCCGCCATCACGAAGCCGTCGCGATCGCGGTCATAGGGCCGCGAGGCACGCTCGGGCGTGTCATTGAAGCCAGTCGAGAGCGCGCGCGCGGCCGCAAAGCCGGCCATCGACACGCGGTTGATCGGCGACTCGGTGCCGCCCGCCACCATGACGTCGGCATCGCCGAGCGCAATCAGCCGCCCGGCATCGCCGATCGCATGTGAGCCGGTCGAGCAGGCCGTGACCACCGCGTGATTGGGGCCTTTGAGACCATGCTCGATTGAGACATAGCCGGAGGCGAGATTGATGATGCGGCCGGGAACGAAGAATGGCGACACCCGCCGCGGCCCGCGCTCTTTCAACACAACACCGGTGTCGGCGATGCCGCCTGCACCGCCAATGCCCGCGCCCATCATCACGCCGGTCACGATCTGGTCGTCGTAGGTCTGCGGCTTCCAAGCCGCATCGTCGAGCGCCTGCTTGGCCGCGCACATCGCGAAGACAATGAACTCATCGACCTTGCGCTGCTCCTTCGGCTCCATCCATTGGTCGGGATTGTAGGTGCCGCTTGAGCCGTCGCCGCGCGGGATCTGGCCGGCAATGCGAGCCGGCAGATCGGAGACGTCGAAGCGCTCGACGCGCGTCACGCCGCTTTGCCCGGTGACGAGCCGCTGCCACGTATGCTCAACGCCACAGCCGAGCGGCGTGACCATGCCGAGACCCGTGACGACTACTCGTCTCATGTCCGGCTCCTCAGCTCATCGTAACGCTCAAACGCATCGTAACGCTCAAACGCGTCGCGACCAGACGCGTCGCTACCAGACGTGTCACGAACAGACGTGCCGCCGTCGCGATGGCAGCAACCCCGCACACGCGCCAACAACCGCATGAGACCGGAGGGATCAGCTCTTCGCGTTCTTCTCGAGGAATTTGACCGCATCGCCCACGGTCAAAATGGTCTCAGCCGCGTCATCGGGGATTTCGCAACCGAACTCCTCCTCGAAGGCCATGACGAGCTCGACGGTGTCGAGACTGTCGGCGCCGAGATCGTCGATGAAGCTTGCATTCTCGGTCACCTTGTCGGCTTCAACGCCCAGGTGCTCGACGACGATCTTTTTCACCCGCTCGCCAATATCACTCATCGCTTCGCCCTCATGTCCTTGCATTTGGCTCGACCGATCAACGCCCCCGAGCCATTGAGTTGAGCTTGTTGTCGCAACCGGCGGGATTATGTGCGGTCGCGTTGGCCCCATGAATAGTCCCAGACTAGTCCCAGCCAAGCCGAGGTTCGGTTACCACACTTCAAAAGCCTTGACTAGCACACCAGGCCACCCGCTGGTCCGGGTCCGAGACCCGCGAATCGCGGCTAGAACATCGCCATTCCTCCATTGATATGCAACGTCTGGCCGGTGACATATCCGGCCTCGTCGGAGGCGAGGTAGACGGCGGCCGTGGCCACGTCGGCGCCGCTGCCGAGCCGGCCCGCCGGGACCCGCGCCAGGATCGCCTCGCGCTGCTTGTCGTTGAGCTTGTCGGTCATCGCGGTCGCGATGAAGCCTGGTGCAATGCAATTGGCGGTCACGCCGCGCTTGGCATACTCCTGGGCGATCGACTTGATCATTCCAATCATACCAGCCTTGGCGGCCGTGTAGTTGGCCTGTCCCGGATTGCCGGTGACGCCGACCACCGAGGTGATGCCGATGATGCGACCGTGGCGCCGGCGCATCATGGTCTTCACGGCGGCCCGCGCGAGGCGAAACGTCGCCGTCAGGTTGAGCGCGATCACGTCATCCCATGCCTGGTCGCTCAACTGAACGAGAAGATTGTCACGCGTAATGCCGGCATTGGCGACGAGAATGTCGACCTTGCCCATGGCGGCTTCGCAGGCTGGCACCAATGCTTCGACCGCATCCTTGTCAGCGAGGTCGCAGGTGAGCACGTGGACGCGACCGGCAAGCTCGCCGGCGAGCGCATCGAGCGCTTCGCGGCGCGTACCCGAGATCGCGACAGTTGCGCCCTGCGCGTGCAGCGCACGCGCGATCGCGCCGCCGATACCGCCGCTTGCGCCGGTGACAAGCGCGCCCTTGCCCGTCAGATCGAACATCACCGCCCTCCCCTCATGCGCGCGCCGCCTTGAAGGCCGCGACATCCTCTGGCGTGCCGAGCGACACCCCAGTCGCACCATCCGCGATGCGCTTGACGAGTCCCGAGAGCACCTTGCCGGATCCAATCTCGTAGAATGTCGTGACGCCCGCTCGCGCCATGAACGCGATGCTCTCGCGCCAGCGCACGGTGCCGGTCACCTGCGCGATCAGGCCGCGCACGATCTCGGCAGGATCAGAGGTCGGCTGCGCCAGCACGTTGGCGACCAGCGGCACGCATGGCGGCTTCACCGTAACCTTGGCGAGCGCGTTCGCCATGACTTCGGCGGCGGGCTGCATCAATGCAGAATGAAATGGACCGGAGACCGGCAGCAACATGGCACGCCGCACGCCTTTCGCTTTCGCGATCTCGACCGCACGCTCAACCGCAGCCTTGTGGCCCGACACCACAACCTGCCCGCCGCCGTTGTCGTTCGCTGCCTGCACGATCTCGCCCTGCGCGGCCTCCGCCGCAATGGCAGCAGCCTGCTCGAATTCCGCGCCGATCAGCGCCGCCATCGCGCCCACACCCACAGGCACCGCCTGCTGCATGGAGCGGCCGCGAATGCGCACCAGCCGCACCGCGTCGGCAAGTGTCAGTGCCCCGGCAGCGGCCAGCGCGGAGTACTCACCCACCGAGTGTCCGGCAACGAATGCCGCATCGCGCTTGAGGTCAACGCCCGCCTCGGCCTCGAGCACGCGCATCGCGGCGAGTGAGACCGCGACCAGACCAGGCTGTGCATTCTCGGTCAGGGTCACGCGATCGGCCGGGCCTTCCCACATCGTGGCGCTGAGCTTGTCGCCGAGCGCCGCATCGACCTCATCGAACACCGCACGGGCCACCGCGAAGGTCGCGGCGAGCCCCTTGCCCATGCCGACCGCCTGGCTGCCCTGGCCTGGAAACACAAACGCAATCGACATGCCCACCCGTCCCGGACGTTAAGTCGCGCCCTAAGACACTGCGCCCCGCCGGCCTGTCAAGGCGATGGTAACCATTCTAGGAGCTTTACCGGGACCTTTCCGGCTCCGTGCCGCTCCCTAACCCCTCGGCAACCGCCAACCGCTAAGACGGGACGGCAACCAAGGGCTTGCCAATGCCCAAAAAGCCAAAGATGCCCAAAGTAACGATCGCATCCGAGGACGACCTGGAGCACGCCCGGGCAGACCCGGCGTTTCGGGACCGGCTCATGGCTGAGAACCTCGACATGCTCCTGTCCGAACTCAACCGGCTGCGTATCAAGGCCGGCCACAAGCCCGAGGCTGCACGCCATATCCGCGAGGGCGCCAACCTCGCGGTCAAGCTCGCCGAACGACTGCAGCGCAAGGGTGGCTGAAACTAGTGCTCCGTTTCCGAAGTTCGCCTGACACTGCGGCACCCTCAATGCGAGCTTCGGAAACAAAGGAGCACTAGTGTCCCGATTCCGAAGTTCGCATCATTCTGCGGCACCCTCGTTTGCGAACTTCGGAATCGAAGGACACTAGCAACTTATTGATCTAGTGTGG
>Ga0209488_10000603_pt1 | contig 30524 bp, 31 predicted proteins | sample Rivendell_Oct201_8_FD_188349 | JGI IMG/M metagenome (GOLD analysis project Ga0209488, IMG submission 188349) | Vadose zone soil microbial communities from the Eel River Critical Zone Observatory, Northern California, USA -... | ecosystem: Environmental > Terrestrial > Soil > Vadose zone >...
CATGTTCTGCCCGGCGCTCGGCATCGCCGAGGATCCGGTCAGCGGCAACGCCCACGGGCTGCTCGGGGCCTATCTGGCGCAGCTGCGGCTGCTCACGCGTAGCGGCGAGCGCGCGCGCTTTACCGGCATCCAGGGACACTCGCTGCATCGGCCCGGGCGGGTCGAAGTCGAGCTCGAATTCAGCGGCGAGACCCTCGCGGGCGTCTGGATCATCGGCCAGGCGGTATCGATATTCGAGACCGAGATCCAGTTCTAGGATGCCATGCCGCAGTTCGAACCCGCACTGAGGCTCGCCGAGGTTCCGCCGGGAAGCATGCGGGCCTGTGTCATCGGCGGCCGCGAGATCGTGATCTGTCACACGCGTGAAGGGGTGTTCGCCCTGGATAACATCTGTACCCACGCGCATGCGCGCCTGTGCGAAGGACGGCTGCGCGCCACGCGGCTGGTGTGCCCGCTGCACGGCGCCTCGTTCGACATCCGTGACGGCCGCGTGCTCGGGCCGCCCGCGGAACTGCCGCTGCCGACGCACGCGGTGCGTGTCGTCGGCGACGCCATCGAAGTGGCGCTCAGTCCGCTGCCGCCCTAGGTCCAGCGGTGCGCACCCGTCGCACCAGCCACGCGGCCGGCAGGGTGACGCACGCGCCGACCAGAAAAGGCGCCGCCGCTCCCAACAGCTCATAGATCGGACCGGACGTGAAAGGTCCGATCACGCGCGCGAGACTCGCGCTTGCCACGTACGCACCCAGCACCGCACCGCGGTCGTGCCCGCGCGACTGCTTGGAGGCGAGCGCGAACGCGCTCGGGTTGTAGGCGCCGAGCCCGGTGCCGCACAACATGAGCCCGATCACGGTGACGGCCAGCACGGGCGCCTGGGCGAGGGTGATGAGTCCGCTGACGTAGGCGAGTACCCCGAACATCGCCAGGCGCGACTCCCCGAGCCAGGGCGCGAGGATGCGCACCGCCCCGCCCTGCATCAGCAGCGCCGGCAGTGCGACGCCGAACAACAGAAAACCGACGGTGCGCGGCCCGAAGCCGTACTTGTGCAGCGCCCAGATGGCGACAATCGATTCGAGGATCGACTGCGAGTAGGTCACGGCCAGCGTCGCGGCGGCGAGCAGGGCGAGCGCCGGGCGCTCGCGCAGCAGCCGCCATGATCCGCGCCGTGGCTCCTCGGCGTGCTGGCTGCGCTGCGCGGCGCCGTGACTCTCCGGCAGCACCCATTTCACCAGAGCGATCGCCAGCAAGCTCAGGCACGCCGCGACCACCGCCGGTGCCACGAAGTCAGCGCGGGCGGCATCCTGGCCCGCCAGCACACCGCCCAAGGGCGGGCCGAGCGTGAAGCCGAGGCCGATGGCCGCGCCGATCAGGCCGAGAGTGGCCGTGCGCTGCGGCGCCGCGCTCACATCCGAGGCGTAGGCGAAGGCCGCGGCGATGTTGCCGGCCATGAATCCGGCGAGCATGCGCGAGGCCAACAGCCACCAGACGTTGCGCGCGCAGCCGAGCAACACGTACGAGACGCAGGCACCCGCGAGGCTGCTCATGAGGATCGGCCGCCGACCGTAGCGATCGCTCAGGCGCCCCCACACAGGCGCCGCCAGCAGCTGGCACAGCGAGTAGCTGCCGAGGATCGGGGTGATGAATGCGGGCGCCACGCCGAAGCGGTCGGCCATGTACGGCACCAGCGGAACCAGGATGCCAAAGCCGAGCGTATCGATGATGCAGAAGAGAAACAGCGCTCCGAGCTGTCGGCGCACCTTGCCTCGCTCTTAAGGTTTGTGGGCGGGGACCAGCGCCGACACGTCCGCGCCGGGTTGGGCAGGCGGCAGGTAGTCGCGCGCTGCGCGAATGATCAGGTTGGGGATGCGGCTGTCGTCCCAGGCGGCATCGCGCCCCGCGGGCGCGGTGCGCAGTATCGCCACCCCGGCGGCGATTGCGCCGATGAGCACGGCCGCCGCCCCAGGGCTGCGCACGTACGCCCTCACCGTGTCGCCCCGGCGAGCCGCCGGCGCCGCTCGAGGAGCGGGCGGATCGGACCGCCGTACAACGCGCAACCACCCGCCAGCTCGAGCTCATGGCTTGCGCAGCCGAGCCAGTCGCCCGGGCGATGAGCGCTCATCACCACGGCCGTCCCGCCGGCCGCCAGCGCCAGCACGCGTTCCAGCAGGGTGCGGCGCGTAGGAGCATCGACGCCCGCAAAGGGCTCATCCAGCAGCAGCAGCTCGGGCTCGCGCACCCAGGCGCGCGCAAACAGCACGCGACGCGACTGTCCGTAGGACAGTTCGCCCAGGGGGCGTGTCGAGAGCCTCGTCAGACCGAACAGCGCCAGCGTGCGCCGCGCGACGGATCGATCGGCGGCGCTCGGCGCATCGTTGAGACCGACGCTCGCATGGCGCCCGGACTGCACCACCTCGGCGACCGTGAGCTGCGCCGGATGATCGGCCTGCAGATGTGGAGCGATGAGGCCCACCCGTTTCCTGAACACCTCCAGGGCCACGCCAGGACCCACGCCGGCGCGCTCGATCGCTCCGCCCACGGCGACGCCGTGATCGCCGTACAGAGTGCGCAACAGCGTCGTCTTGCCTGAGCCGTTGCGCCCGTGGATGACCCAGCACTCACCGGCGCGCACCGTGAGGGAGATCCCGTCGAGCACGCGGCGCCCCTCAAGATACACGCGCGCGTTGGTGAGCCGCACGAGGCTGCGACCGCCGGGGCGTGCGGCACGGCGCGCACTCTCGGGGCGCGACTCGCGCGGTTGCGATTCGAGCCAGCGCTTCAGCGGCGCACCACGCAGCACGCCGCCGTACACGATGCGTCCGCGGCTCAACACCAGCGCGTGCGTGGCGCTCGGCGGCACATCCTCGAGGCGGTGCGTGGCGAGCACCCACGGCAGGCGGCCCGTCTGGCGCCCGAGCCAGCGCAGCATGCGCGCGCGGTTGATCTCATCCAGTCCGTTCAGCACCTCATCGAGTAACAGCAGCCGCGGCCTCGATACCAGAGCCCGCGCCAGCAGGATCACCCGCCGCTCCCCGTACGACAGCGACAGCAACGGGCGCGGCGCCAGATGCGCCACCGCCAGACGCCCGAGCGTGCGGCGAATGCGACGGCGGTCGGCCCCGCTCAACCTATCGAGGGGAATGTCGGTTCGATACAGCCCCGTGCCGACGATGCGCTCGACCGGCATGTTCCAGCCGTAGCGCTGATACTTGTCGTGCCGCTCCGCCCCGAGGTAGGCGATCTCGTCCTTGATCCCGAAGGGCGTGCTGCTGAGCTGCCGGCCGAGCAGGTAGTGGCGCGTCGCGCGCGCCGCGGGAGCGGGCCACACGATTCCGGCGACGAGTTTCAACAGCTGCGTCTTGCCGGCGGCGTTGGCTCCGGCCAGCACCCAGCGTTCCCCTGGCCGTATGGTCCAGCTGATGCCCTTCAGCACGGTGCGCCCGCCCCGGTGCAGGCTCAGGCGCGCGAGGCGCACTTCGATATATCGCGTGCCGGCGCTGCTCATCGGGCGCATTGGATCATAGCCGCGCGTCGCGAATGGGTTATTCTTTATGCTACAAGGCCTGCGCGCAGACCTTTAGGGGGTGCAATGCGACTGCGGCTGCTCGCGCCCCGGTACTGGCTCACCTGGGCGGGTTTGGGGTTGTTACGTGTAGCGGCGTTGCTGCCGTTCCCATGGATGGTGGCGGTCGGAAGTACGCTGGGCGCGGTGCTGCGCCGCCTGCCGATCGGCTTCGTCAAGACCGCGCGACGCAATCTCGAGTTGTGTTTTCCCGAACTGTCCGCGCAGGCGCGCGAGCGACTGCTCGATCGGCACTTCGGGAGTCTGGGGATCGCGCTGCTGGAAATACCGCTCGCCTGGTGGCTCTCGCCCGCGCGCCTTGCGCGCATCGTGCATGTCGAGGGCGCCGAGCATCTGCGGGCCGCCGTGGCCCGCGGCCGCGGCGTGATTCTGCTCACCGCCCATTTCACCCCCATGGAAATGGCGGGCCGCGCGCTCGCCAGCGTGGCGCCGGTCAGGTTTCTGTACCGGCCGACCCGCAATGAGGTGCTGGCGTACGCGCTCAAGCGCTTCCGCAACAATTATGGCTCCCAGGGGATCCCCAGGGACGACATCCGCGCCTTCATCACGGCGCTGAAGAACAACGAGTGCGTGTGGTATGCCCCCGATCAGAGCTATCGCAAGAAGGGCGCGGAGATGGTACCGATGTTCGGCATCCCGGCCGCCACCAACACGCTCACTTCGCGCCTGGCGCGCATGACCGGGGCCGCGGTGTTGCCATACTTCCTGCGGCGCCTGCCGGGAGCGCAGGGCTACCGGGCGATCATACATCCGCCCCTCGAGGACTTCCCGAGCGACTGCCCTGCGGCCGACAGCGAGCGCTTCAACCGCATGATCGAGGCGCAGGTGCGTACGGCCCCCGAGCAGTACCTGTGGATTCACCGCCGCTTCAAGGGACTCTCCCGGGACTATCCGGACTATTACGGCCAGCAGGCGCAGCGCCGGGCGTGAGCGACCTGACGGCGGCAAGCTACGACCTGCTGGTCGTCGGGGGGGGAATCAACGGCACCGGGATAGCCCGCGACGCGGCCGGACGCGGACTTAAAGTGCTGCTGTGCGAGCAGGACGATCTGGCGGCACACACCTCCTCCGCCAGCACCAAGCTCATCCACGGCGGCCTGCGTTATCTCGAGGAGTTCCACTTCTCACTGGTGCGCAAGGCGTTGCAGGAGCGCGAGGTGCTGCTCGGCGCGGCGCCGCACATCATGCGGCCGCTGCACTTCATCATGCCGCACGCCGCGCACCTGCGCCCGGCATGGATGATCCGCGCCGGGTTGTTTCTGTACGATCACCTGGCCGCGCGCGCGCGGCTGGCGGCTTCCGCATCCGTCGACCTGCGCAAGCATATCGCCGGGGAGCCGCTCAAGGCGGGCTACCGGCGCGGCTTCCTGTATTCCGACGGGCAGACCGACGATGCGCGACTGGTGGTGCTGAACGCACTCGATGCGCAGGCGCGCGGCGCCACCATTCTCACCCGCACCCGCTGTGAGCGGCTGGCCCCGCGCGGCGCCCTCTGGAGCGCAACGCTCGACTGCGGCCGCGAGCCGCGCGTCATCGAAGCGCGCGCGGTGGTGAACGCCACCGGTCCCTGGGTGAGTCGTTTCCTCACCGAGGCCACGCCGGTGCACGCGGTGCGCCAGGTGCGCCTCGTGAAGGGCAGCCACATCGTGGTACCGCGGCTGTTCGCTCATCGCTTCGCCTACATCTTCCAGAACGAGGACCGGCGCATCGTGTTCGCGATCCCCTACGAGCACGACTTCACTCTGCTCGGCACCACGGATGTGGATTACCACACCGATCCGGCGGCGGTAGCCATCGACGCCGCGGAAGTGTCTTACCTGTGCACGCTCGCCAACCGCTACTTCAGGCAGCAGCTCTCGCCGGCCGATGTCGTGTGGAGCTACTCGGGCGTGCGGCCGCTGCTCGCCGATGAGGCGACCGACCCCATGCGCGTCACGCGCGACTACGCCCTGGAGCTCGATCTGCACCCCCTCCCCCTACTGTCGGTCTTCGGGGGCAAGATCACCACCTACCGCCGGCTGGCGGAGGACGCCGTGAACCGTCTCACCGCGGCACTCGGTGTGCGCGCCGGCCCCTGGACCGCGGGCGCAAAGCTCCCCGGCGGTGACCTGCCGCAAGGGAGCCTTGCGGTGTTTCTGCGCACGGTGGAGCGGCGCTATCCCTGGCTGCCCCCGCGCATGCGCTGGCGCTGCGCCCATGCATACGGCACGCGCCTCGAGCGCGTGCTCGGCACGGCCGGCACGCTCGCGCAGCTGGGGCGCGAGTTGTTGCCGCAGCTGTACGAGCGCGAGGTCGAGTACCTGTGCCGAGAGGAATTTGCGCGCACCACGCCGGACATTCTGTGGCGGCGGACCAAGCTCGGGCTGCACCTGCTGAACGCGGACTTGAGGCCGCTGGAGCGCTGGCTCGAGGCTGCCGGCGCCCCGCTCTAGCCACGCGTCGCGCTCACGCGACAGGGTGCGGCTGTGACCAGCATCGCGATTTTATGTTTCTCCTGCCGCCGCGTCTTCGACCCGCGGACGCGCCGTGCTAGCGTGGCGCACCGAGAATTGAGGTCGCCCCGTGTTGACCATGCCCGATTCAGTGCTTGCCGCCATCATCGCGGGCACCGCAACGCTATCGGCGTCGTTGCTGCAGCTGCGATCCGCCCTGCTGCGCGAGGCGACGCGCAGCCAGTCGGCCACCCGCCGCAAGGGCCGGATCCAGCTCATCATCCTGCTCGTCGTGGTCGGCGGAGCGGCCATCGCGGGCTTCGCCCTCTCGCAATGGCTCACCTCAGGCGAGCGCCTGGCTCAGAACACGCTGCAACGGGAGCTGCAGGCGCGCGTCGCGGAGATCAGCCGCACCGCCAGCCAGCTCGAGCTCACCCGCGCCGGGGTGCGCGCCGAGATCGAGGCCGGAGTGCTGCGCCAGATCGGCACCGACGGGGTGGTCGTCACGGCCACAGTGGCGGCGTGCCGGCCGGCATTGGTGGTCAGCGCGCCCGGCACCTCCTCACCGCTCGGGGTGTCGGCGGAAGGCCCCACGCCGGCCATCCGCGCCTGCACCGAAGCCGAGGCGAGCCCGGTGACGCTGTGCGCCACCATTCCGGGCAGCGCCAAGGTCACGGAGCTCGAGCTCTTCAGCCGGCCCGCCGACAGCGATGCATCCTGGAGCGCGAACCGATTCGTCCCCGGCGAGGAATCAGGGCAGGCGCGGTTCGCGGAAAAGTACTCGCAAAGCACGCCCGAGGGCGGCACGCAACAGGTCTGCCAGGCATTCACGCACTGGTCTGCCGATCGCGCTCGTCTGGTGCGCATGATCGTGCGCTACTCTCTGTAGCCCGACGTACGCATAATTGCCCCTTGCGAGGTCGACCCTTGTGGGGGGCTGTTGATTTCTCCGCCGCATCCATCCCTGTCCGCGCATTCCCTGGGTGTGCTCATCGTGCTGGCGCTGGCGCCGCTGTGGCTGTCGGGCATGTTTGGCCGCGGCCTGTGGACGCCCGATGAGCCGCGCGAGGCGGACATCGCCTGGCGCATGAGCCGGCAGACTGACCACACCTTGCCGCAGCTCGCCGGCACGGCGTTCCTCGAGAAGCCGCCGCTGTCGTACTGGATGTCGGGGGCTGCCATTTCGCTGTTCGGGGATTCCGCCGCCGCCGCACGCGTCCCCAACCTGCTGTACGCGTGTATCACCGCGCTGGCGGTAGGCGCGCTGGCGCTGGCGATGCAGACCGATGCTGTCTCGGCGCTGCTCGCGGCGCTCATCGCCGCGAGCGCACTGACGGCGTTTCGCGTGAGCAGCTGGCTCGCGCCCGACGCCTGCCTGCTGGCCGGCAGCGCGCTCGCACTGCTGGGCGCGTGGCGCGGTTACAGCGCCAGCACCGGCCGGCGCAAAGCGGCGGGCTACACGCTGATGCACCTCGGCGCGGCGATCGGGTTCATGGCCAAGAGCGCGCCCGGATGGCTGGTGCCGGCACTGGCGCTCATCACGCTCGTGGTGTGGGAGCGGCGCTGGTCGGAACTGCGCCGTTGGGAGCTGTACGCGGGACTGCTGCTGCAAGGGCTCATCATCTGCCCGTGGCTGCTGGCGGTCGCGCGCACCGAGCATGGTGCGGAGGCGCTGCGCGCGCTCTTCTGGAACAACGTCGTGGGACGATTCACCCAGGTGGCCGCTCCCGCCGCCCTCGACTACACGAGCGGACACCGCAACACTTCCGGCAAATACCTCCTCGAGCTGCCGCTGTACCTGCTGCCGTGGACGTTCGCGGTCGCGGCGGCGCTGTGCCGGGCCTGGAGCCGGGTGCGCGCGGCGGGTCTTGCCGGCACGGCGTGGCGCTTCGCGGTCGCATCGAGCCTGCCGTTCCTCGCGCTGCTGTCGGTGGCGGCCACGGCGCGCGACATTTACGCAGCGCCTGCACTCCTTGGGTTCGGCGTTCTCACCGGGCTGTGGGCGTGTGAGGCGCAGCGCGCGCCGACGCGGCTCGACCAGCTGGCGGTGACCTCGACACGCGTCCTCGCCAGCGCGCTCGGCGGGGTGCTGGTTGCCGCGCTGACCCTGCTGTTCGCCTCGGGCGCAGGTGCGCCGATCGCATGCCTGGCGGCGGCGCTCGCCGCCGCCATCGCGACGCTCGCGGCACTGATGCTTGCCACGCAATCACAGCGCCGCGGGGATCTGCAGCGCAGCCTCGCCTGGACCTACAGCGGCTATGCCGCCGCGCTGTGTTTCACCGCGCTCGCAGTGCTGCCGGTCATCGATCGCTGGCAGGATCTGCCGGGGCTCGCGCGCCGCATCCATGCCGACTGCGCACGACAGGCGCTCGCGCTCCTCAATCCGGACGAGACGACCATCGCCATGCTCGACCACGGCTTCGACGCCGGCTTCAGCATCCTCACCAGCAACGCGCAGGCGCCGCGCGGCGCCGTGAGCGGCTGGTTTCGCGCCCACGGTCGCGAGGCGCGGGTGCTGGTCCTCATGCCCGGTCACGCGCCCGGCCCGCTCACGCGCTGGCTCGAGCGCTGGCACGCGCATGACCCCGACGGCGACGGCGTCGCGGGGAGTCTTGCGGCATCCGGAACCGCGACGCTCCTGCGGCGCTACGAGCTGCCGCAGGGACGGCGTTACGCCTTGCTCGGACCACCGCCGGTGCCGTGAAGCGGCAAGCCGGCAACAACAGTCACGAACACATCGGAGCACTCATGTCGCAACCCGGCTCTGACCTCTCGCGCAATCTGCGCAACCGGCACATCCAGCTCATCGCCATCGGCGGCACGATCGGCGTCGGCTTGTTCCTCGGCTCCGCCAAGGCGATCCACAACGCCGGGCCCGGGCTGCTGCTCGCTTACGCCCTGGGTGGCGTGGCGATTTTCTTCATCATGCGCGCGCTCGGCGAGCTGCTGACCTATCGTCCCGTGGCCGGCTCGTTCGCCACTTACGCCGACGAGTTCTGCGGGCCGTTCGCCGGATTCGTCACCGGCTGGTCCTACTGGTTCATGTGGGTCGTCATGGCGATGGCGGAGCTGACGGCGATCGGAATCTACGTGCGCTACTGGTTTCCAAACGTACCGCAGTGGTTGCCGCCGTTGATCGCGCTCCTTGCGCTCTACGGCTCGAACCTGCTGGCGGTACGCGTATTCGGGGAGCTGGAGTTCTGGTTCGCCCTCATCAAGGTCGCGACCATCGTGGCACTGATCCTCGCCGGCCTTGCCGTGATCGTGCTGCACGCCGGCAACCTCGGCGCCACGGCCAGCTTCACCAACCTGTGGGCGCACGGCGGTTTCCTGCCTTTCGGCATCAAGGGCGTGCTGCTGACGCTGCAGATCGTGATGTTCGCCTACGCGGGTGTCGAGCTGATCGGGGTCACCGCCGGCGAGGCGCAGGATCCGGCGGTGGCGCTGCCGAGGGCGACCAACGGCATCATCGCGCGAATTCTCATCTTTTATCTGGGGGCGCTGCTGGTCATCATGGCGGTGGTGCCCTGGGACCAACTGAGTCCGAGCGTGAGCCCGTTCGTGTTCGTGTTTGACAAACTCGGCGTGCCGGCCGCGGCCAGCATCATCACCGTGGTGGTCATTACCGCAGCCTCCTCCTCCTGCAACAGCGGCCTGTTCAGTACCGGGCGGATGCTGTGGTCACTGGCGCAGCGTGGCCAGGCGCCACGCGCCTTCCGCGCGCTCAACCCGCAACACGTGCCGGCCGCCGGCATCCATGTGTCCGCTGCCTTCATGCTGCTGACGGTGATTCTCAACTACCTCGTGCCCAAGGAGGTATTCACCTGGGTCACGAGCATCACGCTCATCGGGACGCTGTGGACCTGGGGCATCATCATGGTGTCGCATCGCAACTACCGGCGTGCGGTTCAGGCCGGACGGGCGGCGGCGGCACCGTTTCGCATGCCCGGCGCGCCGTGGGCGAACTGGGCGGTGCTGGGGTTCCTGGTCGTGGTCAGCGGCCTGCTGGCGCTCGATCCAGACACCCGGGTGGCGCTGTACGTGGCTCCGGTGTGGTTCGCGATCCTCGGAATCGGTTACTACGCCCGCTCCAGGCGCGTGAGCCTGGCGGACGCGGCGCGGTAACTGCTGCGGTAACTGCTGCGGTGCTGCTGCGGTGCTGCTGCAGCGAGGATGCCGCGGCACTACATCAGCGGCTCGCCGCCACCGATGAGACCGCCGCCGTCCACCACCAGAGTTTGCCCGGTGATGAAGCTGCCGGCGCGCGAGGCGAGCAGCACCGCCGTGCCGGCGACATCGTCCGGTTCCCCGAGGCGGCGCAACGGATTGGCGCGCGCGAAAGCCGCGGCGCGCCCCGGATCCGCCCACAGTGCCTTGGAGAAATGGGTGCGGATGATGCCGGGCGCAATGCAGTTGACGCGGATGTTGTGCGGCCCCCATTCGACCGCGAGATTGCGCGCCAGCTGCATGTCGGCCGCCTTGGAGATGCAGTAGGCACCGAGCAACGCGCTGCCCACGAAGCCGCCCACCGAGGAGATGATGATCACCGCTCCGTCCTTGCGTTGCGCCATCCCCGGCAGCGTCATGTTGCACAACCACAGGTTGCTGTGCAGGTTGGTCTGGATGATCTTGTCGAACACCTCGTCGGGGGTGGCCGCCGACGGGCCAAAGTGCGGGTTGGCGGCCGCATTGCACACGACGATGTCGATCCGGCCCCATTTCGCGATGCTGGCATCGACAAGTGCCTGCAGCTCGGCCTTGTGTCCCACGTGACAGGCGTGTGCGAGCGCCGTGCCGCCGGCGGCGGTGATCTCCGCCGCGGTTGCCTCGCAGCTCTCGGGCTTGCGGCTCGAAATGACGACGCGCGCGCCGTGCAGCGCCAGCTGCATCGCGATCGCCTTGCCGATACCGCGGCTCGAGCCGGTAATGAGGGCCACCTTGCCCGACAGGTCGAACATACTCATGTACTGAGGTCCTCACCGGCGGATTTGCCGTGCATTCTGCCCGCAGCACCAGCGCTTGGCGAATGTACCCGCCGTTACTCGAGCACCGGGTTCGCAGTAGAATCCGCGCGCCGCGCCCGTAGCTCAGTTGGATAGAGCATCAGGCTTCGAACCTGAGGGTCGGGAGTTCGAATCTCTCCGGGCGCGCGAATCTCATAGTCCGGATGGATCTACCACACGAAACGCTGCTGAAAAGCAGCGCCATATAGAGTGCCTCCCGTGGCCTAGATAACACATGCCCGGCGCGTAGCAGGTCGCTACCGCCGCCGGTGCAGGGCCACGTGTTCTGCCGAACGAGGTCTCGGTCTCATCTGATTCACTGTCGCGCCGCCCGACGTCAACCGCACGTCACCCCAATGGCCGCGATACGCGGACGGCGTGAGCACGAGAAGGGCAAACGAGGAAACGCCAAGGAAGAGGAGGAGAAACGTATGAAGAACCACCACCGTGCAGCAACGACAGCGGGTGCGCTGCTGTTGGCGAGCTTGGGCTTGTCATCATGGCCGACGGCCGGGCAAGCGCAGACTACCGCCAGTACCGCCAGCGGACAGGCCAGCGCTGCGCAGGTCGTGCTTCTGGGACTGCTCGGAACGGCGACTTCGAGCAGCCTCGCCAGCACCGGAATCTCGGGCACGAACGCCGAAAGCGACGTGGGTCAGCTGACCGGGAGCATCCTGTCCGTGCTGAGCGCTGAAGTCCCCAACGCAGCCACGTACAGCTATGCCAATCAGGTTGACTCCATGGCCTCGATGGGGAACGTCGGTTTGACCCTCGCGGGGGTCACCATTGCGGCTGACTCGGTTGTCGCGCAGGCCTCGCAAGTGCTGGGAGGCGCGGGCGTCGGCAGCGCCTCCATCGATAACCTGGTAATCAATGGGATGCCGGTCGCCGTGACGGGAAGTCCGAATCAGATCATCGCGATCCCGGGCGGCCAGATCGTGCTCAATGAGCAGACCATCTCCTCAACCGGCAGTGCTGTGGTGAACGCTATTCACGTCACTCTCAACGGTATTGCCGATGTGGTACTGGCCTCTGCCAACGCGTCAATTTCCTAGTTTGAAGGGATAAGGTCATGAGCAAGGAGCGCAGAACGATCACCCGGTGGATGTTGACACTTCTCGTCGCGGGTCTCACGGCTTCGGTGGTGATTTTCACCGGCACTCGGGTAGCGAAAGCCCATATCGTTCCAAGTCCGTGCGACTTCACTACCGGCGGCGGATTCGTGATCACGGACAACGGCAATCACGCGAACTTCGGCCTCGTCGGAGGGTGCAAGCACGGCGGGTTCTTCGGCCACGTGAACTTCGTGGACCACGACACGAGCGGAGAATTCGCCCGCCTGCACGTGAGCAGCGACAGCATCGACGCATACTTCGAGCCGGCCCCGGGCTCGAACGTGCGCGATATCTGCGGCACCGCCGACACCAACCTTTTCGGCACGGTCAAGTTCAGGGCCAGAACGGAGGACAACTCCGATCCGAGCCCAGCTGATGGCAGGGGAGTGGACAAGTTCGGACTGAAGCTGACGGGTGTCAGCCCGCCCTATACCGGTATCAGCGCTGTCATCGTGTCGACGCGGGTATTGGCGGGCGGGCACATCGAGCTGCACAAGCCGAACCCTTCGACCACCGGCCCGAGCGTGCCGCCGGATGAGATCACCGCTTGCGGCTCGGACGATTCCGGATTGGGCTACTGAGGCCAGAATAAAGCGCGCGAATCGCAGATGCGGCACCGGCCTGATCCGACCGGCGGTGCCGGTGCCGCATCTGGGCGGTCCGAGCGGTGAGCGAGGGACGAGCCGGCGCAGCCCGCAAGCACGCCGCCGTGGCGGCGAACGCCCGCAAGGCCGGCCCCGCAGGGGCGAGGCGCACAGCGCCGAGTAGTCTCTTCCGCAGGATGCGGGCCAGCGCCTTACCCCGTACTGGGTGGCGCGCGTACTGGGCTATCTAGGAAGAGAACCGGAGCGCGCTGCATCCAGGATTCCGTCGTACAAAGTCAGAATCTGGCGAGTCGCCTCGGCGACCTCATCGTCACTCATCGCTTCGATGGCGATTTCCGCATCAAGCTGCTCCCCGTGCGTCAGGGTGTCGCGCAACTGCACGAACTTGGCTTGTTGCGATATCGGCAGTTCCGCATCCTGGAGATCGCTCAGGTGATCCAGGTATGCGCTCTCTAGTCGTTTCCGCTGAGGAGCGGCGCCGATCAGTGCACGCAGCGCCTCATGGAATTTCTCTTCGGCGTGGTATGGAGCGGGCATGGCAGTCTCCGATTGCGTCCGCCCTCGGACATTCGCATTTTCGCGCCAAACTGACCCGATATCCAGCAGTGCCGCGGCCACCCCTGTTTTCGTCACGCGTCCATGCGGTGCCGGCGAGCGTTCAGCAAGCTCACGGGGTCTGCGGCCGTCGCAACGTCGACTCGGCGATGCGCGCCTGCTGCTCTTCGCGCACCTCAACCAGAGTCAAGCGGGTGTCGCCGGCAATGACCTCGAGGATGGGGTGGGCTGAATCGGCCGGCATGCGCAACCCGTGCACCTTCTCCCACGCCCGGATGCGCACTTTGGGTGGATTCAGATCCGAGCGCTGCTCTTCCAGGTCGATGCGTCTTCGCTGCGCGCGCTCCTCCTCTTCCAGGGCACGACGCGCGCGGTAGTCGTTGTTCAGATCACCGACGCCGCGATGCGGGGAGGTATCGTTGGCAGAAGGCAAAGACGTTGGGGCCACTGGCTCTCCTGGTTGACGCTCGGGATGCGGGCTCGCACGGCGTGCCCTCGACGAGCGAACGAGTCTGCGCTTGTCACGCGAATATTGACAGTAAAATCCTCACTGCGCTCTTTCGACCCCGTTGCACTCGTGCTTGACTTGGGAACCGCTTGCGATGCCGCTGCTCGCGCGATCTTGAAAGTGAAAGGGACATGTGACTGACAAATCCCCGGCGGCCAGCGGGCGCCAGGCTGGCAAACCCCGCTGCGGGTGGGCGCGCAGCGCCGACGCCGATTACGTCCGCTATCACGATGAGGAATGGGGACGGCCGGTGCACGATGACCGACTGCTGTTCGAGATGCTGACCCTCGAGGGCGCGCAGGCGGGCCTGTCGTGGTCGACCATCCTGCGCAAGCGCGCCGGCTACCGCCGCGCGTTCGCCCGCTTCGAGCCGCGCAAGGTCGCGCGCTTTGATGCACGCCGCCGCGCGGCCCTGCGCCGCGATGCCGGCATCGTGCGTAACCGCTTGAAGATCGAGTCCACCGTCAGCAACGCGCGGGCGTTCCTCGCGGTGCAGCGCGAGTTCGGCTCCTTCGACCGCTACCTGTGGTCGTATGTCGCGGGTAAGCCGATCGTCAACCGCCCGCGCGGCGGTGCGGTGCCCGCGCGCACGCCGCTCAGCGACCAGGTTTCGCGGGACCTCGTGAAACGCGGCTTTCGCTTCGTGGGCACGACCATCGTGTACGCGCTCCTGCAGGCGGTCGGGGTCGTGAACGACCACGCCCGGGGTTGCTTCCGCTGTCCGCCGCGGCGCGCACCCGGGGCCCGGCGCCTCGCGCAGCGCCCCAGCCAGAAGTAGCGTCGGGCGGCGGGCGCCTCTTAAGATAGCGGTCCGACTCATGGGTTTTCAGGATCTGGTCATGAAGGCACTCTTTGCGATGGCGCTCACCGCGGCGCTCACGGCGGCACCGGTGTACGCCGACTGCCCCTACCCGGCAGCTCCGGACAAGCTCCCGGACGGCTCCTCCGCGACCCTCGAGGAGATGGTTGCGGGACAGAAAGCCGTCAGGGCATACGACAAGGCGATCAACGACTACGTGAGCTGCATCGACCACGAGCTCGATGAAGCCATCAAAAAAGGGGGCGACCAGCTCAAGCCGCAGCAGAAGTTGGACATGCAGCATGTCGAGGCCCAGAAACACAACGCCGCGATCGATCAGCTGCAGAACATTGCCGACCGTTTCAACGAGCAAGTGAAGGTCTTCAAGGCGAGGACCGACAAGAAGAGCTGAGTGCTCACACCGGCCGAGGCGGATCTGCTGATCGGGCAGCACCTACAGTGCCTGCCCATCGAGTCGCTGCCTCTGACGCAGTGCGCCGGCACGGTGCTGCGCGAGAACATCTACGCCGAGCGCGACCAGCCGCCCTTCGACCGCGTCGCCATGGATGGCGTGGCGGTCGACAGCCAGACGGTCGGCGCCGGCACGCGCTCGTTCCGCGTGCAGGCAACGCAGGCCGCCGGCGATCCGCCGCTGACGCTCGCTGCCGCCGGCGACTGTATCGAGGTCATGACCGGTGCGGTGCTCCCGGTGGGCTGCAACAGCGTGATACCCGTCGAGGAGCTCGCGGTCGCGCGCGGGCAGGTGGCCCTCGCGCCGGGCGCACGTGTCGAACCCTGGCAGCACGTTCACCGGCGCGGCAGCGACACGCGCCAGGGGACGCTGCTCCTGTCGTCGGGCGTGCGGCTGCGCGCCCCGGAGATCGCCATCGCCGCCTCCGCCGGCATGGCACGCATCCGCGTGAGCAGTCAACCGATGCTCGCCGTCATCTCCACCGGTAACGAGCTGGTCGAACCCGGGGAGCCGGTGCTCGCTCACCAGGTGCGCCGCTCGAACGCCTACGCGATCGTGAGTGCGCTGCGCGAGCGTGGCTTTCAACGCGTCGCCGACGATCACATCCACGACGATCCCCGCGAGCTGCGTGAGCGGCTCAAGTTTCACCTGGAAACCCACGACGTGCTGGTGCTGTCGGGCGGCGTGTCGATGGGCAGGTTCGACCTCGTGCCCAAGGTGCTGGAAGAGCTCGGCGTGCGGGCGGTCTTCCACAAGGTGGCGCAACGGCCCGGGAAACCGCTGTGGTTCGGCGTCGCGCCCTCGGGAGCCGCCGTGTTCGGCCTGCCCGGCAACCCGGTCTCGACGCTGGTGTGCCTGACACGCTATGTCCTGCCGGCGCTGAGCGGCAGCCTCGGTCAGAATCCGCAGCCGGTGGAGCGCATCGCGCTCGGGGCGCCCGTGACGGTGACCCCGCCGCTCACCTACTTCCTGCCGGTGCGCCTCGAGCAGGACGACTGGGGGCGGACCTGGGCGGCGCCCGCCCCCACCAACGGCTCCGGAGACTTCACCGCGCTCGCCGGGACCGGTGGCTTCGTCGAGCTGCCACCGGGCCCCAACACCTACGCCAAGGGGTTCGTGACGCGGGTCTATCGCTGGTCGTAACCCCTTCGACCGATAGCCATCGCCCCCGGCGGTGCGCATACTCTCGCTGGCCATGTCCAACCGTGAGGTCATCGTCCCGCTGAACGCGCTGCCCGCGCCGCGGGACACGTTCGCTCGCCCGATGCGCGACCTGCGCATCTCGGTCATGGACCGGTGCAACTTCCGCTGCCCGTACTGCATGCCGCGCGAGACCTTCCACGAGCAGTACCGCTTCCTGGGATCGCACGAGCGGCTGTCGTTCGATGAGATCGTGCGCCTGGCGCGGCTGTTCGTGCAGCTCGGAGTGCGCAAGCTGCGCCTGACGGGCGGAGAGCCGCTGCTGCGTGCGAACCTCCCCGACCTGGTCGGCGACCTGACCACCATCCCGGGCGTCGAGGACGTCGCACTCACCACCAACGGGGTACTGCTCGCTCGCTACGCGAGCGAGCTCAAGGCGGCGGGCCTGAAGCGCGTCACCGTGAGTCTGGACAGCCTGGACGCCGGGGTGTTCGCGCGCATGAGCGGCGGTTTCGGCGGCGTCGATGAGGTGCTCGCCGGCATCGAGCAGGCGCGCCGCGCGGAACTCACTCCCGTCAAGATCAATGCCGTCGTGCAGCGCGGGGTGAACGATCACACGGTGCTCGAGCTGGTGGAGCGCTTCCGCGGCACCGGCGTGATCGTGCGTTTCATCGAGTACATGGACGTGGGCAACCGCAACCATTGGCGCTCGGAGCTGGTGGTGCCGTCGAAGGAGCTGGCTGAGCATATCGGCCGGCGCTGGCCGCTCAGCGCGCTCGAGCCCGGCTATCGCGGGGAAGTGGCGCGGCGCTACGCCTTCACCGACGGCGAGGGCGAGGTGGGATTCATCTCGTCGGTGTCGCAGCCCTTCTGCGGCGACTGTTCGCGTGCGCGCCTGTCATCGGACGGCGCACTCTACACCTGCCTGTTCGCCACCCACGGCACCAGCCTGCGCGATGCCCTGCGCGGCGGCGCGAGCGATGATGCGCTGCTCGAGCTGATCCGCGGCGTGTGGTTGAAGCGTTCCGACCGCTACAGCGAATTGCGCGCCAGCCGGCACGCGTCGCCACCCGAGCAACGCAAGGTCGAGATGTTCTACATCGGTGGCTGATGGCGCGCCGCCGCCTCACGCATCTGGATGCCCGTAACCGCCCCGCCATGGTCGACGTTGGCGCGAAGGAGGTGACGCAGCGCCTGGCGGTCGCCGAGGCGCGGATTCTCCTGCCGCGCACCGTGGCGCTCGCGCTGCGCGCCAGCGGCCACCGTACCAGCAAGGGGCCGGTGTTCGACACCGCCATCGTCGCGGGCGTCATGGCGGCGAAACGCACGCACGAGCTGATCCCGTTTTGCCACCCGCTCGCGCTCGAGGACTGTCAGATCGAGATCGCCCCCGTCGGACGCGCGCAGATCGCGGTGCGTTGCCGGGTCGCGGTTCATCACCGCACCGGGGTGGAAATGGAGGCGCTGACGGGAGCTGCGGTCGCGGCACTGACGATCTACGACATGTGCAAGGCGCTGTCCCACGACATCCAGATCACCGGCGTGCGCCTGTTGGAAAAATCCGGCGGCCGCCGGCGCTTCGCCCGCGCCGCCGGCCGGTAGTGGCTCATGGATCCGCTGGCCGCCGGGCGCTTAGCTCCCCCGCCGCTCTACGGCCTGGTGCTCGCCGGCGGGCGCAGCACGCGCATGCGCCGCGACAAGGCCGCGCTCGCCTACCAGGGGCGCACCCAGCTCGAGCGGGCCATGGCGCTGCTCAGCGCGCACGTGGCGCGTGCCTTCGTGTCGGTGCGGGCCGACCAGGGGAGCGACGCGGTGCGCGCGCGTTTTGCGCAGATCCGCGATGCGCACGAGAACCTCGGTCCCATCGCCGGAGTGCTCGCCGCGCAGGCGCAGCACCCCGAGGCCGCCTGGCTGGTCCTGGCGTGCGATCTGCCGCTGCTGGATGAGGCCACGCTCGCGCACCTGCTTAGCGCACGCGACCCCGCTCGCACGGCTACCGCCTACCGCTCGAGCCACGACGGACTGCCCGAGCCCCTGTGCGCGATCTACGAGCCGCGCAGCCGCGAACCGCTCGCCGCGTACGTCGCCGCCGGCAAGCAGTGCCCGCGCAAGTTCCTGCTGGGCGCCGACACGCTGCTGCTCGATGAGCCGAACCCGCGCGCACTCGACAACATCAACACACCCGAGGAGTATGGATCGGCCATGGCGACGTTGACTGCTGAGAGCTCTGCGACCACCCGGCACGTCACGGTGCAGTACTTCGCGCTGCTGCGTGAGCAGGCCGGACGGCGCGAGGAGGCGCTGGTGAGCGCCGCGCGCACGCCGCGCGAGCTGTATGCGGAGCTGGCCGCACGCCATCCGTTCACGCTGGCCCCGGACGTGCTGCGAGTCGCGATAAACGCCGAGTTCAGCGAGTGGTCCACACCGCTCGCGGACGGTGATGCGGTGGTGTTCATTCCGCCGGTCGCCGGTGGTTGAGGCCGCGCCCCCTCAGACCCCATGTTCCGCTTCACCCACACGCCCATCGACCCACAGGCGCTGCGCGCGCAACTCGCCGATCCGGCCTGCGGCGGATACGCGGCGTTCGAAGGCTGGGTGCGCGATTCCCACGAAGGCATGCGCGTGCGGCGCCTGGAGTACGAGGCCTTCGAGGCGCTCGCCGTTCGCGAAGGTGAGCGCATCCTCGCCGAGGCGATCGCGCGCTTTGGCGTGGCGCACGCCGCGTGCCTGCACCGCGTCGGCGAGCTTGCGATCGGCGAGCTGGCGGTGTGGGTGGGAGTGAGCGCACCGCATCGCCACGAGGCGTTTCTCGCCTGCCGCTACATCATTGACGAGGTCAAGCAGCGCGTGCCGATCTGGAAGAAGGAGCACTACCTGAGCGGTGACTCCGGCTGGGTCAATTGCGAGCGCTGCGCCGCCCCGCCCGCGCACGCAGCTGGCGTGCACCGGCACGACTAGCCCCTCAGGGGCGCACCTGTCCCGCGCCGCGCACGACGTACTTGTAGCTGGTGAGTTGCTCGACCCCGACCGGCCCGCGGGCGTGAAAGCGGTCGGTGGAGATGCCGATCTCCGCGCCCATGCCGAACTCACCGCCGTCGGCGAACTGGGTGGACGCGTTATGCAGCACGATGGCGCTGTCGACGCGCTGCAGGAAGCGCTCGGCGGTGGCGCGGTTCTCGGTGACGATCGATTCGGTGTGCGCGGAGCCGTAGCGCGCGATGTGCGCGATGGCCGCATCCACGCCCTCGACCACGCGCGCGGCGATGATCGCGTCGAGGTACTCGGTGTACCAGTCCTCCTCGCTCGCCGGGCGCACGCGCGGATCCACCTCGAGCACCGTGGCATCGCCGCGCACCTCGCAGCCGGCATCGAGCAGATCGCGCACGATCGGACCCAGGTGTGTGCCCGCGCAGGCGCGGTCGACCAGCAGCGTTTCGGCGGCGCCGCAGATGCCGGTGCGCCGCATCTTGGCGTTGAGCGCGATGGTGCGCGCCATGCGCACGTCGGCGTCGCGGTCGATGTACACGTGGCAGTTGCCCTCCAGGTGCCCGATCACCGGCACGCGCGCTTCCTTCTGCACGCGCTCCACCAGGGTCTTGCCGCCACGCGGCACGATGACGTCGAGGTATTCGCTCATGCCGGCGAGCATGTAGCCGACCGCCGCGCGATCGGTAACCGGCACCAGTTGGATGCATTGCGCCGGCAGCCCTGCGCTCTGCAGCCCGTGCGCGAGGCACTCGTGCAGCGAGCGGCTGGAGTGCTGGCTCTCGGAGCCCCCGCGCAGGATCGCCGCGTTGCCTGACTTCAGGCACAGCGCGCCGGCGTCGGCGGTGACGTTGGGGCGGCTCTCGTAGATGATGCCGATCACACCGAGCGGCACGACCACGCGCTGGATCTTCAGTCCATTGGGCCGTTCCCACTCCGCGATGGTGCTGCCGATCGGATCCGGCAGCGCGATCACCGCGTCGATGCTGGCGCCGATCGTTTCGATGCGCCGCTCGTCCAGGCGCAGCCGCTCCAGTCGCGGTCCGCTCAGGTGCGCGGCGCGCGCCGCCGACATGTCGCGCTCGTTGGCCGCGAGAATCGCCGCACGCCGCGCGCGCACCGTGGCCGCGGCCGCCGCCAGTGCCTCGTTCTTCTGCCGCGTGGGGGCGAGCGCCAGCACGGCCGCCGCGTCGACGGCGGCCTTGCCGAGCCCTTCCATCAACTCACCGATGTGATCCGCGTCCACGGCGCCTCTAAGGTAGCGGTTGCGCGGCGGGCACGGCTTCGGCGGCGCCGGCGGCTTCCTGGCGCATGAGCACCAGGTCATCGCGATGGATCATCTCGTCACGGCCGCGAAACCCCAGGATATCGGCGATCTGCGAGGACCTGCGTCCCATGATGCGGGCGGCATCCACGTCGGAGTAGGCGACGATGCCGCGGGCGATCTCGGCACCGTCAGCGGCGAGTACGCTGACGGTGTCGCCGCGGTCGAAGCGTCCGCGCGCCGCGGTGACGCCCGCGGGCAGGAGGCTGCGGCCTTCGAGCAGCGCTCGCTGCGCTCCCGCATCGATGGTGATGGCGCCGGCGGGGCGCAGCGTGCCGGCGATCCACTGCTTGCGCGCGGCGGCCGGCGTCGCGCTCGGAACGAACCAGGTGCAATCCGCACCCTCTTCGATGCGCCGCAGGGGGTGGCGGTGCACGCCGGCGGCGATGCACATGTGGCAGCCGGCCGCCATCGCGATGCGCGCCGCGGCAATCTTGGCCGCCATGCCCCCGGAACCCACCTGGGAGGCGGAGCGCCCGGCCATGGCCTCGATCTCGGGCGTGATCTGGGGTACCTCGTGAATGAAGCGCGCACCGGGCTCGCGGTTCGGATCGGCGCTGTACAGCCCCTCGACGTCCGACAGCAACACCAGGCAATCCGCGCCTGCCATCTGCGCGACGCGCGCGGCCAGGCGATCATTGTCGCCGTAGCGGATCTCGGCAGTGGCCACCGTGTCGTTCTCGTTGATCACCGGCAGTGCGCCGAGCGCGAGGAGCGATTCGAGGGTGGCGCGCGCGTTCAGGTAGCGGCGGCGGCGCTCGCTGTCCTCGAGAGTGAGCAGCACCTGCGCCACGGTCACATCGCACCCCTCGAGCAGCTCCTTGTAGGCATGCGCGAGCCGGATCTGTCCCACCGCGGCGGCGGCCTGACTCTCCTCCAGCCGCAGGACGCCGGGCTTGAGCCCGAGCCGACGCCGCCCGAGCGCAATGGCGCCCGATGACACCAGGATGACACGCTGGCCGCGCTTGCGCAGCCGCACCAGGTCCTCGACCAGGGTCTCGAGCCAGGCGCGGTTGACGCGCCCGGTGTCGCCATCCACCAGCAGCGCCGAGCCCACCTTCACGACGATCCGTCGTGCCTGCGTGAGGGGCGCTGACGAGTCCGGACGGCGGGTGTTCATGGAGGAAAACTATACGCAATCGAGCTGCGTTGCCCAACCCGACCGCAGCCCCTACACTTATCGGCGGCGGATGATGACAAGGGTGGCTTTCGCGGTGAGCAGAGATTACGAGCCCGTGCCCTCCCAGTGGTACGAAAACGTCGAAGAAGAAGAATCGTTCCGCGTGCTGTCGGTTGACGAGGACTCCGAGCTCATAGAGATCGAGTACCTCGACGGCGACATCGAGGAACTCGACCTCGAGGCCTGGCACGAGATGGACCTCGAGAAGATTGCCCAGCCCGAGGGCTGGTCGGAGTCCGACGACGAGGACACCGACGAGGACGAGGAGTACGACGAGGAAGACGACGAGGATGAGGATGACTGGGACGACGACGAGGACGAGGATGAGGACGACGTCGACGAAGAACGGGACGAGTATTGACCGCCTCCGGCGTCGATAGCTGGTACCACGAGAAAGAATCGGCCTGGCTGTACCGGCGGGTCGCCGCCGCCGAAGCCGATCCCGGCAAGAGCGAACTGTTCCTGAAGCTCGCCGCGGCCGCGGAAGAACAGGCGGCCAAATGGCAGCTCGCCGCGCGGCGCGCGGACCCGGGCGCGCACGCCGGAGTGCGGGCGTTTGTGCCCTCGCTGCGCGCGCGCATCGTCGCGCGTCTGCTGTCGCGCTTCGATCCGCGCTCCCTGCGTGCGGTGCTCGCCGCCATGAAGCTGCGCGGCCTGTCGGTCTACAGCGCCCCGGCGAGCGTGGCCGGGCACCCCATGCCGACCACGCTCGCGGAAGTCGGTGCGCGCCATCGCAGCGCCCTCGGTGGGAGTCTGCGGGCCGGGGTGTTCGGAGTGAACGACGGGCTGGTGTCGAACGCCAGCCTGGTGCTCGGTGTCGCGGGCGCGGGCGCGGCCAGCGGCTACGTGCTGACCACCGGGGTCGCGGGATTGCTCGCCGGCGCGCTCTCCATGGCGGCGGGGGAATATGTCTCGGTGCGCTCACAGCGCGAGATGTACGAATACCAGATTGCGCTGGAACGCGAGGAGCTCGCCGAATACCCGCAGGAGGAAGCCGAGGAGCTCGCGCTCATTTACCAGGCGCGCGGCATGGATCTCACCCGGGCGCGCGAGGTGAGTCAGGCGTTGCTGGCGCACCCCGAGCAGGCCCTCGATGTGCTCGCGCGCGAGGAGCTCGGCCTCAACCCCGATGACCTCGGCTCCCCGTGGCGCGCGGCCGGCGCCTCGTTCGTCGCGTTCGCGGCGGGCGCCGCGCTGCCTCTCATCCCCTTCCTCGCAGGTCTCGCGGGCGTGCGCGCCATCGCGACCGTGGCCGGGGTCACGCTCACGGCGCTGTTCGCTGTCGGCCTGGGACTGTCGCTGTTCACCGGCCGCAACGCGCTGCGCGGCGCGTTGCGTATGGTGCTGATCGGCGGCGGCGCGGGCGCGGTGAGCTTCCTCGTCGGGCGGACCCTCGGCGTCGTGATCGGCTGACGGCTCACCGGTAAGGGCTTGAAAACGCGGGCCACGACCCCACGCTGGCGAGGGTAAGGCCGTAACGGTAGAGTGCCGTTCGCGGAAATCGCTTAGCCTCAACCACTTACCTTCACCCAAGGTTCCATAGCCGCCATGAAGCGCATCGTGTTGTTCCTCGCCACCAACCTCGCGGTCGTGCTGGTGCTGTCGGTCGTCGCCCGCCTGCTCGGGCTCGACGCCTATCTGGCCGTACACGGCCAAAGCCTCGCGGGCCTGCTGGTGTTCGCGGCGTTTTTCGGCTTCGGCGGCGCGTTCATCTCGCTCGCCATGTCGAAGTGGATGGCGAAGAGGACCATGGGGGTGCGCGTCATCGGCCCCTCGGGCGATGCCACCGAGCAGTGGCTGCTCTCCGCGGTGGAACATCACGCCCGCGCCGTGGGCGTGCGCATGCCCGAAGTCGGGATCTTCGATTCTCCGGAGCCGAACGCTTTCGCCACCGGCGCCAGCCGTAACGGCGCGCTGGTCGCGGTCAGCAGCGGGCTGCTGCAGCGCATGAGCCGCGAGGAGATCGAGGCGGTGCTCGGCCATGAAATGACGCACGTCGCCAACGGGGATATGGTGACCCTCACGCTCGTGCAGGGCGTGGTCAACACCTTCGTGATCTTCCTGGCGCGCGTCATAGGCAACATCATCGACCGCGCCGTGTTCCGCTCCGAGGATGGCCGCGGCATCGCCTCCTTCGTCACCATCATCGTCCTGCAGCTGTTGCTCGGGATCCTCGCCAACATGATCGTCATGTGGTTCTCGCGGCGGCGGGAATTCCGCGCCGACCGCGGCGGGGCGCAACTCGCCGGCACCGGCAACATGATCGCCGCGCTCGAGGAGCTCAAGCGGGTGCACGAGCCGCTGCCCTCACAGCAGTTCTCCGCCTTCGGGATCGCCGGCGGCGGGGGTGGCCTCACGCGCCTGTTCATGAGCCATCCGCCGCTCGATGAGCGCATCGCCGCGCTGCGCGCCCTCGGCAGCCATTGACAGCGCCCGCGCCAGCCCTGGTAGGCCGGCTGCGCGAGATCCTCGGCGTTGACGGCGTACTGACGGATCCGGCTGACTGCGCCCCGTTTCTCGTTGACCACCTCGGGCGCTGCCGCGGGCGCGCCGTGGCCGTGGTACAGCCGCGCTCGCCGGCGCAGGTTTCGCAGCTGCTGGGGTTGTGCGACAGCGAGCGTATCGGCGTGGTGCCGCACGGCGGCAATACCAGCTACTGCGGCGGCGCCATCCCGGATGATTCCGGGCGGCAGCTGGTGCTGTCGCTCCAGCACCTGAACCGCATCCGCAGCGTCGACGTCACCAACTACTCGCTCACCGCGGAGGCCGGCTGCATTCTGTCGCAGGTGCAGCAGGCGGCGGACGCGGCCGGGTGCTTCTTCCCGCTGAGCCTGGGCTCGCAAGGCAGCTGTCAGATCGGCGGCAATCTCTCGACCAATGCCGGCGGCGTGAACGTGCTGCGCTACGGCATGATGCGCGACCTGGTGCTCGGGCTCGAAGTGGTGCTGCCCGGGGGGCGCGTGCTCGAGGGCCTCTCGTCGCTGCGCAAGGACAATACCGGCTACGACATCAAGTCGCTGTTTCTCGGCGCGGAGGGCACGCTCGGGGTGATCACCGCCGCGACTGTGAAGCTCTTCCCGCAGATCCGCGCCCGCGCCACGGCGCTGGTGGCGCTGCCGGACGTGCGCGCCGCGGTGACGCTGCTCGGGGAGCTGCGTGCGGGGAGCGGCGATCGCATCAGCTCCTTCGAGCTCATCTCTCGCCCCGCCCTGGAGCTCGCCACGCGCCACATCCCCGGCGTGAGCGACCCGCTTGGCGGCGCGCACCCCTGGTACTTGCTGTGCGAGCTGTCGTCCGCGCGCGCTGCGGAGCCGCTCGATGAGGTGCTGGAGGAGGCGCTCGGCGCGGCCCTTGCGCGCGCTACCGTGCTCGATGCGGCACTGGTGCGCAGCGAGCGCGAGCGCGCTGCGCTGTGGAAGCTGCGCGAGAGCATCCCCGAGGCACAGCGCCACGAGGGCGCCAGCCTCAAACACGACATTTCGCTTCCGATAGCGGTGCTCGCGGATTTCGTCGCCCGTGCCGCGTCCTGGATCGGTGCCAACGTTCCCGATGGCCGGCTGGTGGCGTACGGCCACGTCGGCGACGGCAACCTGCATTTCAACATCAGTCAGTCTGCAGGCAGTGACCGCGAGCGCTTTCTCAGTCGCGCCGACAGCGTGCGGCGCGCCGTGCACGAGCTGGTACACGAGTTCGGCGGCAGCTTCAGCGCCGAGCACGGGGTGGGTCGGACCAAGGTGGCGGAGCTCGAGCGCTACGCCTCCCCGGTCGAGCTCGCGCTCATGCGCGCCGTGAAGCACGCGTTCGACCCACACGGCATAATGAATCCGGGCAAGGTCCTGCGCGAGCCATGAAGGAGCCACGGATGGTTTACGCCCGGGTGGCCGGCTGCGCCGTGCTGCTCGGCGCCGTGGCGGCCTGCAGCCGGCACGGCCCCGCCGACGCCGTGCCCGCAACCGCGGCCGCCGGCGGGGACGAAGGTCCGCGCATCGCCATGTCTCCCGACGAGGTGCACATCGACTACCGCGTCTATGGACACGGCGACCCCGCCGTGGTGCTGGTGCACGGCTGGGCGAGCGACGCCAATTACTGGAACGCCCAGCTCGAGGCTCTCAAGTCGCGCTACACGGTGGTGGCGCTGAACCTCGCCGGCCACGGGGCTTCGGGCAACAACCGCAACGACTGGTCGATCGCCAACTACGCGCAGGACGTCGCGGCGGTGGCGCGACAGATTCCCAACCCACGCCTGGTGCTGGTCGGGCACTCCATGGGAGCTGCGGTGTCGCTGGCGGCAACCCCGCTGATCGGTACGCGCGTGATCGGCGTGATCGCGGTCGAGGCGCTGCGTTCGGTCGGGTTGCCACCGCTCGGCCCCTCTGAGATCGAGCAGCGCATCGCACCGTTTCGCGCTGACTTCGTAGCTGAGACACGCAAGCTGGTCGCCGGCTCGCTGTTCACGCGCGACGCGAACCCGGTGCTGGTGCAGAAGGTGGCCTACGACATGTCGCTCGAGCCCCCCGCGATCGCCGTTGCCAGCATGCGCTCGCTCCTGACGATGGATTTTGCAGCGGTGCTGCCGGGCGTTCACGTGCCGGTGTTCGCCATCAACTCGGATCTGCTGCCGACGGACGCCGCGCGTATCCGCAAATCACTGCCGGATTTCACCCTCGACGTGCTCGAGCACAGCGGCCACTTCCTGATGCTGGAAGCGCCGGCGCGCTTCAACCCACTGCTGCTCAAGGACCTCGACGCTCTCAGCGCACGCGCCGCTCACTGAGCGAGCTCGTCCGAGTCCGGTACCATCGAGCCGCAACGCACCTCGAGCCATCCCAACTCGAGTGCGATGTGCTGCGCGCCCAGCTGCGCCCAAGCGGTCGCGAAGGGTGTGTCATGGCCCTGCTCCTGCAGCAGCAGAATGAGAGCATCGCGGTCCACGGCGAACGGCCAGTCCCGGCCGTGCAGCGTCAGCTCGAGTGCGCGTCCGTCGGGGGTCACGAAGCGGCTGCGTCCGCCCTCCTCATACACGTCGAGGGTCAGGAGCGGGCGCAGATCGCGCGACGCGCCGCTGGCGGACCAGGCGATGCGGCAGGCGTACAGGCGCGCCTCATTGGGCTCGAAGCGGTTGAAGCCGATCACCTCCTCCTGCAACTCACCGTCGCTGTGCCGTAGCGTGCGCCGGCGATACCAGTACAGCTCGTGGCTGATGACCAGCTGGTAATCGAGGTAGCGCGAGTCGCCGGGGCTGCCATCCAGGCAGTGGCGCCCGAGCGTGCCGCCCTGGAACTGCTCGCCGGCCCGCGTCAGAGTCAAATCACAGCCCGGGGAGGCAACCAGGTCGCGCCACGCGAGTCTCGCCGTCAGCCGCGGGCGGTAGTTGAGATGCATCCAGTGGCGCGGGCGTGCGAAGGTGAACAATCGCACCCGCACCGCATGCGCGGGCGTGCCGGCCGGCTCGAGCGCGAGCAGCAGCTGGCGGCGCGGATCCTCGGGATTGTCCTCGAGAAACTCCTCCAGATACAGCACGTGCACGCCGAGCCAGGCGACGCTCACGGGGGCGACGATGGTGCGCACACGCTGCTCGCTGAGCAGCGGCCACGCGCCAGCGCCGCGCTCGGCGCTCATCACCACCTGCTCGCTGGAGTCGCGCACCCCGGACCACAGTCGCTGCAGAGCCTCGACATCGGCGCCGTCCGCCGCCGCCGCGGCAAGCAACACTCCCAGGAGCGCAGCCATGAGTGTGGCGGCCTGTGGGGGCTCAGGATTCCTTCCTGGCGCGGACCAGACCTTCCTGGGCCGCGCTCGCCACCAGCCGGCCGTCGCGCGCGAACACACTGGCCCGGGCGAAGCCGCGGGCGCCGGATGCGCTCGGGCTCTCCATGGCGTACAGCAGCCAGTCATCCACGCGCAGCGCGCGGTGAAACCACAGGGCGTGATCGATGCTGGCCATCACCAGAGTGGGTTTCAGGACCGAGGTGCCGTGCGGCAGGGTCGCGGTATCGAGCAGGAAGAAATCCGACACATACGCCAGCAGTCGCCGGTGCAGCATCTCATCGTCACCCAGGGCGTCGACGGCGCGGAACCAGATCTGGCGCTCCGGTGGCGCGCGCTGCGGGTGCAGGTAATCGATGCTCTGCACCATGCGGAATTCAAACGGTCGCGGCTGCTCGAAGAAGCGCCGCACCCGCTCCGGCAGCCGTGCGAGCAGCGCGCCCGGCGGACCGCTCGTGTCCGCGAGGCTCTCCGGCGGCGGCACGGGCGGCATCGCGATCTGGTGATCGAAACCCGCCTCGCTCGCCTGGAACGAGGCAGCCATGGTGAAAATCTGCTGCCCGTGCTGGATGGCCACCACGCGACGGTTCGCGAAACTGTGGCCGTCGAGACTGCGATCGACCTGATAGACGATGGGGGCGTTGCAGTCACCGCGCCGCAGGAAATACGCGTGCAGCGAGTGCACCACGCGACCCTCGACGGTGGCGGCTGCGGCGCTGAGCGCCTGCCCCAGCACCTGCCCGCCGAACACCTGCGGGGCGCCGATGTCACGGCTCTCGCCGCGGAACAGGTTGACCTCGAGCTGCTCGAGCTCGAGCAGCGCCAGCAGATCGGCCAGGCGTTGATCCATGGGGCGCCGCGCGCTGCGCGCTTGCCGTCAACCGAACTTGAAGGTGCCGTGCATCAGCGCATTATGGCCGGGGAAAGTACACAGGTACTGGTAGGCGCCGCCTTTCTTGAGGATCGAAGTCGCAAAGGTCACGCTGGTGGTCTCGCCCCCGCCGATGGTCTTGGTGTGCGCGAGCACCCGCTTGTCACCCGGCGCCAGGTAGTCATTCGGCAGCCCCGCGCTCATGCCCGCGGTGGCCACCGCCGTCACGTCGGCCGCGTTCACCAGCACCCAGTTGTGTCCCATCGCTTCCCTCGGGAGCTTGCCGATGTGGTGCAGCGTGAGCGTGATCTGCTTACAGGTCGCCGGTGCGCTCAGCTCCGGCTTGTCGTACTGCATCAGATCGTTGCCACTGATCTCGAGCTGGCACGGGTCGGCCGCGCGTGCGTACGGGGCCGCCGCGAGTGCGCCGAGCACGGCGACGGTGGCGAGGGTGTTGTGCATCAAGGTCATGGCGTCCTCCTTCAAAGGCCGAGGTCAGTCCGGCACTCCCAGCCGCCTGTGCATCACCGGGCTGGTGGTCGTGTACTGCAGGAACTGTTTCTTCTGCGGATACAGATGATGCTGGATCGCGAACGCGGCCAGTGCCGCCTCGTGGAACCCGGACAGGATGAGCTTCTTCTTTCCCGGGTAAGTGTTGATGTCACCCACCGCGAATACTCCCGGCAGGCTGGTCTGGAACTTCTCGGTGTCGACCGTGAGGGCCTTCTTTTCCAGCGCCAGGCCCCACTCCGCGATCGGTCCGAGCTTCGGATGCAGGCCGAAGAACACCAGCAGCTGATCGGCCGGCAGCCCCTGCAGCGCCCCGTCGGGGGTGCGGATGTTGACACCACGCAGCGCGCCGTCGTCGATGATCAGCGAATGCGGCTGCGCCTCGAAGCAGCGCATACGCGCGGCCGCCACCTGCTCCTGCATCCGCGCGACCGAGGCGGGCGCGGCGCGGAACTCGTGCCGGCGATGCACCAGCACCAGGCTCGCGGCCCGTGGCAGCAGCTCGAGCGTCCAGTCGAGCGCCGAGTCGCCGCCGCCGAAGATCACCAGATGCTTGCCCGCCAGCTCGGCTGCACTCTTCACCCGGTAGTTTATGGTGCTGCCTTCGAAAGCCTCCGCGCCCTCGAGTCCGATGCGCCGCGGCTGAAAGGAGCCCACGCCCGCTGCGATCACTACGGTACCGGCGTCGAAGCTCACGCCGCCCGCGGTGCGCAGGTGGAAGCGCCCGCTATCGCGTCGCGCGAACTCCACCACTTCGTGGCCGAGGTGCAGCTGCGGATTGAAGGGCCTGATCTGTTGCATGAGCCGGTCGACCAGCTCCTGGGCGCCGCACACCAGCAGCGCCGGAATGTCGTAGATCGGCTTGTCGGGGTACAGCTCGGCGCACTGCCCGCCGGGGTGGCGCAGCGAATCCACCACGTGGGCGCCGATCCCGAGCAACCCCAGCTCGAACACCTGGAACAGCCCGCAGGGACCTGCGCCGATGATGACGACCTCGGTGGTGATGGCCGGCGCGGAGGTGGCATGGGTCAGAATTTGGCTCAAGGCGCTCGCTTTCGCGTCCCGATGTTGCGGCCAGACATTGTAGAGGGTCTCTCCGCCCCTGGCATGAGGCCTGCCCCGGAAGAGGCGGGAGGGTGCGCGCCGCTCGCGGCCGGCCGTATAGTACGGGTGGCGCAGGACGCGCCGGCACGCCAAACAACTGGCTCCCGCGTTGGTGCGATGCGCTGGTGAAGGGGGTTCAATGACCAAGCTCAATGTCAACGGCAAGGACACCGAAATCGATGTCGATCCCGACATGCCGTTGCTGTGGGTGTTACGCGACACGCTGGGCCTGACCGGCACCAAGTTCGGCTGCGGCATGGCCCTGTGCGGGGCGTGCACCGTACACCTGGATGGGCAGCCCATCCGCTCCTGCGTCACGCCCGTGAGCGCCATCGGTAGCAAGGCAGTGACCACGATCGAAGGCCTGTCGCCCGATCGCAGCCATCCGGTGCAAAGGGCGTGGATCGAGCTGGATGTACCGCAGTGCGGCTACTGCCAGTCCGGTCAGATCATGTCGGCAGCGGCACTGCTGGCACACACCGCGGAGCCCTCGGATGCCGACATTGACACGGCGATGTCCGGCAATCTGTGCCGCTGCGGCACCTATCAGCGCATTCGCGCCGCGATTCACCGCGCCG
>Ga0209488_10000604_pt1 | contig 30513 bp, 44 predicted proteins | sample Rivendell_Oct201_8_FD_188349 | JGI IMG/M metagenome (GOLD analysis project Ga0209488, IMG submission 188349) | Vadose zone soil microbial communities from the Eel River Critical Zone Observatory, Northern California, USA -... | ecosystem: Environmental > Terrestrial > Soil > Vadose zone >...
CCAAAATCTTGTCTGTATTGCCTTAATTGCCTTTGAGGCCTTTTAAAGGCAAATAAACCCTTTTCAAGGTATTTCAAGTCAAATGATGCTTTGCTGATGGAGACTAAAGGCTGGTAACAGGGAGTCTGTTATATTCCTATTTGGCTGAAGCAACAAGTTTTTTTTTTCTTTCTTAAATCCATTTTTGTCCACCTTGGGGTACAGAACCCCATGTAGGACTCATCTGGGAGGTACATTTTAAACTACTGGAATGAACGTGTGTGCAAGGGTACACTGGTGGGCAATTTAGTGTTTACTCCCTGCCAAAAGCTGGCCTGTAGGTGGGGTTGGTCTTTTAATGGTATGAGTGTCTGCTAGGTGTATGAACATATGGGGGTAGGGCAGGAGAGAGAAATAGTTCAAGTTATAAGTGCAAAAGGGTGTTGGGTACACGGTAGGGAGACAGGATACTACTACCTCAATTGCACATGCTCCTAGCCTCACTTCCCAGGTTTGGCTCATATCCTTCCACTTTGCCTGGGTTGCAATGGGTTGAGGGGGTTGGAGGTAGGCAGGACTTGTGGGGTTGCTGCTGGTTGCTGCTGACTCCTCAGTGTTGGGGGGTGAACAGGTGGCTGGTTGGAGGGTTGTGTGTTTAAGGATTTCTGCTTCCATTTCTTGGTATTGAGCCTGGTCCCAAAGGCATACAGGTGTCTTCCCTTGACGATGGTTTTGAGCCTGGTGCCGTCTGGGTCCTCAAAAGCCACTGTGAGGGATGAGGCAGCATTGACCAGGTAGGAGGATGGTGCTTTGACCCAGCTGGGTTTCTGCATTATTGTGAGGGATGTGTAGGTGGGGTTATTAGTAGTGCTTGATGGCACTCGTCTGGGTTGTATGGTTCCCAAGACTGTGATTTGCTGGTGGAGACACCATTGATGAGAATTTTGGACCACTTGATGTTGGCCCTGGCTTTAGGGGTGGTTTTGGTGAACCATGCGCCAATGATGGTGGCAATGTGGTTAGCTGCGGAGAGTAGGACATTGAGTGATATGCTGGCATTGCCAGTGAGGATGAGGTTCCCTTTGGCTGTCCATTTAGCTGCAATGAGGCAGACTGCAGAGTGAGATGATGTGGTGAGGTCATTATTGATGTTCTTACAGATCGTTTCCACCAGGGGGTGGTCATTTTCTGGGAGGTTCCAGTGGGCCAGGTCTACCACAATGCTGTGGGTAGAGGGTTTGGCTCCAGCTATTGCTGAGAAGTTTTTTGACGGGGATTTGGAGGGTTGCTGCACTTTGGTGTGTGTGGCATTATTGGGGGAGGGGAGTGCTTTTTGGATGCTAGCTACTCCCTGGGTAAGGGTTTTGAGGGTGGTGCAGATTTCCTGGAGTTCTGCTGATGGTGAGGAGGCCAGTGGGGTGGAGAGTGTATCTCCTTCACGCAACAGGGCATGTATGTCTGGGTGTACAAGGAATTTCTGGAGGTGAGGGAGTATATCAGGCTTCCTGAGATGGGGAGGGTGGCTGGAGATGCTGTGGAGAATGTTGTCAAAAGCAAGTTGGAGGTTGAATTCCCCTTGAAGAGGCGTGGGAAAATTGGACATGGTAGTGGTATGAGTTCAAGGAGTGTCCCCAAGCAACAAGTTGATCTGCTGGTGACTGATCGCACATGCAAGAATTGTGAGGTCCCTTTTTCATTGACATTGAGACAGGTTCGTCTTACACAAACTCAACAATTTTTTCTTTTATATACCACAGCATACAATATCGGGAGAACACCGCCATGCGGAGCACAGCCACCTGCTAGTCACAATACATTTGTGCTTTCATTTTTCAACTCCATTCTGGGCTTTTTCAACGGCAGCTGGTGGAACCCATGTATCACACAGAGTAGTTCATGTCCACTGGCAGTCTTGCATAGCAGTCTATAGCACCAATATTATATTACATTTTATTCCCCCCGCCTTGCTCTATACATGCGTGCGTTCACCATGTTCGAGTCGGGATTTGAAACCTCTCAGCTTAGTCACTGGGACAAACAGTGGATGACAATTTTGTTCAAGTGCGAGGCCGGAGAGTGCCCTGAAGTCGAGCAAGCAATCGACTATTTGAAAAAAACAGCCACCGACCGGCAAAAATAAATGAGCGAGAAATTTCGAGAGGACATAAATCTATTTGATTGTTGGATCCCATCATACGGCCCGCTTCTCTGCGACCTCGCTCGCACCACCACTGCTGTCGGCATCTACCACCCCATGACGCGGCTCCCGCCCACCGCTAGTTGCATGAAGTCTTTCCCGCTCCAGCCCCCCCTCGACGTCTTTAACACCGAGGTCTTGCTCAAGGCCAACGTAATCGTAAGCGAATTCACCCATGTCATGGTCATCAATACCGACAATCTCCGCCTCTTCGTCACAGCGGAGACTGAGCCCGGGAATGAAGTGCATGACCCAGAGAATTATGGTTGTCACGACGAACGAATAGCCGAAGCCAGCGCAGGAATCAGCAAGTTGAATCCCCAGCTGGCGCCAGTGTCCGTCGAGCCAACCCCCTTTGATGTCGGTTGTACCATCAAAGTGTGCAACAGAAGCTTGAGCAAAGATACCCGTGAGCACCTACGGGCAGACAAATGTACGTCAGTATGGATCGAGAATCGACGAAGAAAGCGAAATATACGTTTCCAACCAAGCCACCAACACCATGAACAGCGAAAATGTCCAGGGCGTCATCGTAACCCAAGAGAAACTTGAGTTGAGTTGCCCAGTTGCAGAGGCTCCCTCCAAATACACCGAAGGCCACAGCGGCAGCTGGAAGCATTTTGCTTTAATGAAGAACTACGGCGTTGACACGAATACCTACGAGCGCCAACAAAACCGGACCCCGGGGTGATCGCGACGAGGCCAGCGACAGCGCCCGAGCAGAAACCAACAACGGACCACTTGCGTTCGAGACGGTAATCCAACAACATCCATGTCAAGCCACCTACACTTGCGGCCAAGTTGGTAACGATGCAAGCTTGGATGGCACGCAAGTTGGCACTCAGTGCTGACCCGCCATTGAAGCCAAACCACCCAAACCACAGAAGCACGGTTCCGAGAACAACGAGCGCCGAGCTGTGTGGTTTATAAGCTAGACGGGGAGTGCCATAACCACGACGCTTTCCGAGGAATATGCTGATTGCCAGTGCGGCAGTGCCGGAAGAGATGTGTACAGGGGTTCCACCGGCGAAATCAAGGCCCCCGAGCTTGTTCGACCAGCCGTTGGGATTCCAAGCCCAGCAGGCGATGGGATCGTAAACGATTGTCGACCAAACGAAAACGAACACCATGGTTGGACCAAGACGCCCGTGTTCCGCAATGGCACCAATGGCGAGCATGGGAGTGATAGCGGCGAACATGAGCTGGTAGACGCAGAACATCAGGGATGGGATCTGCGAGCCCCCAGCAGAGGGCTGTAGAAGAACGTTCTTGAGACCAAAGTAGCCTGAAAGGTGTCGTCACATTCAGCGGTAGAACAAGAAAGGTGGAAACTGACGAAGGTCCCCAATGAACCGGCTCGCCGTGTCACTAAAGGCAAGCGAATATCTAGAAACAGAACCCTGAGCCAACATCGAAAGGCTTCCATCATTAGCACGCATACCCCCAAAAGAACCACTGAAAGAGGGGTTTGTAAGACGGTGACTATATAGCATATATATGACAAGACGGCGTGAGTTACCTGGAAGGAGACGACGGCCACGCTCATCATGGAAAGCCATATCATCGAGAGGGCATTTTTGCGCCTCAAGAGACCCGAGTAGAAGAAGCCGACGCCAGGAATCATTATCCAGACAAGTGCCGTCGCAGCGATGATCCATGCGATGTTACCGAGGTTGTAAACTTGGGTGACGCCTGTTGTAGGGTCGTAATAATTTATGTCGCCAGCTGCAGAAGATTGTCAGATGGTAAAAGGTGTAAAAAAGGAAGGCTCGAACGCACAGGGATCGTAAGTGATATTAACCATGGCGTTTGGTGGGAGGGTGGGCAAAAATTCTCAACAAACGATGGTGATAACGTTACCGAGCCGGGGGTTCATATGGAAAATCTTCTTTGCTATCTTCCAATCACAATTCACGCACGGGACCTCAAATCTACTATCTCGCTCTCGCCCCTCTGCATCCGCTTTTGGCATAAGCAGGAACTAGTTTAGAAAATGATATGATATGCTAATTCCGTCACAGGTACACGAATCCGAGTCCTCGGCAGATAGTGCTATCAAGCCAGCCAGCACTCACCAAGTATCTTAACAGTACTGCCTAGCTCATGTGCGGCCTATGAGATTCCGAGGCCTGAGCTTCCATGATAGCAAGCCATTTTTACCCCCTTCTGCGTATTCTTAATCTATTGCGTGAGACGATCGAACAGTGCCACACAGCAGGCCCATTGGCTCCTTGTCACAAGATTTCGCCCACACCACAGCCTAGCACTAGTCTGGACAAAATTTTCCCAGGACACACCTCGGGGTTGACAACGTGGGATAGAATGCCAAGCAATACATGCTCGCTCGTTGTTGACAGATTGAGATCCGCTTAAACCCCCTCGAATCAAATTTTCACAGCGGATCAAACAAGCCAGGGGGAGCGCATGCATGCCTGAGGCATAAAAAGGACTCGCAACATACAGTAGTGTACCCACACGTCACTCACGCCTTCCCAGCAACAACGGTTTATACAACCACCCATTCGGTTGGGACAATACAAGCTAGGTCATATAGGCCCCCCGGAATAAATTGGTATCGCCCCCGCGGCGGCCGTGGGAGTGCAAGGTTTGATCGTGTTTGAGGGTGGTTGCAGTTGTAGTACTCCCACGATTGCAAGCGCTGAATGTTCATCGGGTTTGTCACTCGGCTTGTCAACTTCCACAGCCTACCACAGTCCGTCCATGTGGATGAGGGTGATGACACCGACGACACTGAGGATCCATATTCAAGCCCTTTCGACTTCCCGTTCTGACTATATCCGAAATTGGATTTCAGATAACCGCTCGCATGTTCGATTCATTGGTGACTCCATGCCATGTTTTCTGTCCGAGTTCCGATTGACATCAGATGTTACAGCCGGTGCTGCCAGTACAATACGCGTGCCCACGATGTCCGTGGCGTCACTTGCTCAGACAGCGAATAACGTATCCCCACTAACTAGGCTCGATACGCTGCCCTCAAATTTTGTGCGATCCATTGGTGTATCACCCCCCAACAGCCTTCGCTCTCAGAGGTTCGAGCAGACATTGAAATTAGTCTCGACATGTACATATCTTAATCAAACCGGTTCCAAAAACCCTTTTCCACAAGTCCGCAGTAGTGCCTGGCTCTATCTCTTCAATCTTGCAACTTGTCCAGAACAACTCGTACGCGCGTCAAGCAAATTCTTGCAATTCGTCGAGATTGGCAGAAAGTGGCGTCATGAACACATCAATGCATTTGTTCGTGCGTAGTTCGAGGCTCAGAGACCGGGGCGTCTTTGGCTTAACCTCTTCACAGGCCGTTGCATCGAGCTTCGTAGCCCGGAACTCGCACTGACCGTATTCAGCAATCGCTCAGCTTATCGCATGGACCTCACACTTCCTGCCGCTCGTCAATTACTATACGCCTTACACGAACGGCACCACCTCCCCAGCGTTGCTATGCTAGCCGCTCTTTTCCCCCGGCACAACCTCCCCGCTCTCTCGTCGGATCCAATCTGTTGCGCACTCCTCGTGTCTGCCTGCCTTCGCGAGGCAAATGCTTCCGGCTCCGAACCAGCGTGGATAGTGGCGAAAACGTTTCTGTCCCCTCTCAAACAACAACTTTCTCAGGCTCCTCCGATGCGTGTTTCAGCCAAGTGTAATTGCTTTGCGGAAAGTCATTGGATGAAAGATGCGATGCTGAGCATCCTTGAATCATTACTTGTTCGGGGTCAAGAAACAGGTTGGGTCCGAGATTGGTGTCATCAGAGCGGCTACAATTTTCAATCGCGTAATATCGGATAATAGTAATATCGGATATGTACTCTGCTCCAGCGAGAGCGGTGCCAGATTTCGTCTGCCCTTCCACGATCGCCGCTGGTAGGAGGAAACATATATCAAATCTCAAAAAAGCAGGTCTTCATAATCTCTACGGGACATGCTCTTGGCGGACGTATCACGCGATCCAGATAGCCGATTATCTGCACACGACACTAGCCTCTCTCGGCAATCCGTCGTCGCACCCTCTTATCAATTACGCGGCGCCACTACTCCCTTAGTCTCACGTTCTCACACTATTATCAGGCGCCGATCAGTGGCAAGCAAGGTGGATTCATGGGTGTGCCCAACTCCGCCAGTGCCCGTGCCCACGTACGTATCATATAAATCTAACGATCTGCGATCTATCCTAGCTGTCATGACAGTGGCGTTGCAATTCTCCTGTATTATGACTTGGTTGTCCGTGCTGGCGCCCTCAGTCGGACTGTCACGCTATGTCACGCTGAAATTTGAAACCCTACTAGGCTTGCTCTCGGCCTTAACCGAGCGCTCACATGAGCGACACGCTAAGAACTCCGACACGACATCAGTCGGCGAGCGTGACGAACAGTTCTTTCGCTACACAATGCAGACATGTAGATAGAGGATACAGTGTACGAAGTCGGATAGCAGTTGAATAAAAAATGAGCGAGTAGTTCATGGTGTCTGACGGAGGGGGGTGTCCGAATGGGGGCGCCAGCATAGTATTTAACTTCGCCTGAGACTTTGCAGTTGAGTTGTGAGTGTGACTTTATATATAGTTGTCATTGTTGGCGGTCAGACGATGTTGGATGATTGTGGAATGTGTCCAGTAGCATGAAACACGCTGCTCCACTGCGGGCGAAGCAAGGACGCTGATGTGCTTGAGACACCCTTTTCTGCTATCTCCGTTGATCCCTGACTGCCACGAACCTGAGTATCCGTCCTGGAAAGGCCGAGCGGGAACGCTGACAAGCACTCAGATCGTATATGGATAACTATCAGGCAGAGACATGTATTAAACAAGCCTTAGAGGAAACGACATACGGTATCGGAATCGTTCTAGGAAATCACACTAGCTGAGCGTAAAATTGCCCGGAACACACATCGCGACCGTATGATGGGTGACAATCGGTGGGTATGAGAAGCGAAGGGAGCGATCGCTCAAAAAGTCACTGGCATAAAGGACAATCGAGCGTAACAAGCGCCTCAAACCCCGAACTTTAAATTATATGACACCTAGGCTGCTTGTGGCGGTGGGGTTTACTAAGGAGGGCATGGCGGGTCGCATATTGGAAAACCTCGCGAACACCATCACCTGACTTGGCCGAACATTCAAGGTAATGCTTGGCGCCAATCTTCTGCGAGACGGCCATACCCTATAAAGTTGTGAGCACTAAAGCCCAGGACAGAGGACAAAGTCGCCTGCCTCTTCCGGGGTCACAGGTCGCTGGCTGGTCTTCCGGAGGTTCTCAATAGTTTTGGGGTCCCGTCGTAGATCCTTCTTGCAGCCAACTAGGATTACAGGAAGGCTGGGGCAGAAATGCGCCACCTCCGATATCCACTGACAAGAAAAATAAGAAGACGGTCCAGAAGATAAATGAGGGGAAACACACCTTCTCCTGCACGTTGTCGAGGGAGTCTGGAGAGTCGATGGCAAAGCAGATGAGAATGACGTGCGAATCAGGGTAACTCAAAGGGCGGAGACGATCATAGTCTTCCTGGCCAGCGGTATCCCACAAAGCCAACTCGACGTGCTTGCCGTCGACCTCAACATCGGCAACATAATTCTCAAACACCGTAGGGATGTATACCTAGGTTTTACTGTTAGCCTACATAGAGTAAGAGCACTCGAGAGTATAACCTCAGGGAAGGTTCCCTTAGAAAAGACTATCAAGAGACAAGTCTGTACGGAACAAATTAATTAGAACGAACAATGAAAGAAACACTGTGGAGAGTACCTTTCCGCAAGCACCGTCACCGACAATCACAAGTTTCCTGCGGAGCTCAGACATGGTGTGAGGGGACGAGTTAGAGTGTTTAGGAGGATAAGGGTGGGTGGTGGTTGGCGACGGGACAGCTGGCTCTCAAGCGGGACTTGAACCGTCTGTTGGCTCGTGCGTGTGAACTTGGCTGTCGTGAGGCGACGAGGCGATGAGTGAGGCGATGCCATGACTCGCCGCCCATACAAACCATCACATCCATCAATCACGCCCAAGCCCATGACAGCGGGACGGCGCTTGATGACGATATGGATTTCCGCCCTATCGCCTTGATTTGGCGTCCTCGGCAGTTCTGTTATATTCGACCTTGCTGTCCCAGGTGGTAGTTCACTACACGGTGCCGACTACAAACTCGATCCTGCGAGCCTTGGCTCATCACCGTGAACGATGTAATTGGGATCCTTTCTTGTTGTCGTAAACTCAAGGCTAGGGTTAGGGGTGAACTCAAGGACGTCACTGCAAGGCTAGACTCCCCCCACACGCCAGCGGTGGGTTTATAAACGCATACCTGCATCCTCTTGCCCAAGCCATTTCATCCCATGATTAGTTTTTCAGGTCTTCCCCCGGAGGTTGCAGAAGCGATGTGCACCCCCATGCATTTGATCCTTCCGTCCGGTCCCCCCTCTGCACCCAGGCTACATTGCTCTAACCCGGGTGCTCTCTACCTCGGGTCTATCTCCGCTGTCCTTGATCCCTCCATACTCAAGGAACATGATATACACCACCTCGTTCAAGTCCTTGATGTTCCATGGCTCCCCGCATCTGAACAAGATGGTTACGAGTGCTACCGCCTGGATGTTTTAGACCTCGAGAGCCAAGACCTCAGGCCACATCTAGAAGATGCCGTCGAAGATATCGATACTGCCTTACGTAAGGGTCGCAATGTTCTTGTCCATTGCCAACAAGTAGGTGTTGCTTCCTCCCTCGTTTTCCATCTTCGTCGGACTGCTTCATAGTCGCCTTCGGACTCTGATTGCAAGTGGCATGATCAATAATTTTCTGAGCTCTCATCCTTTCGGTTTTTGGCGTAGGGTGTATCTCGCTCGGCAGCAATTGTTATAGCGTTTCTTATCCGCAAACGCGGCATGTCGTTCGACTCTGCTATCACATTTGTCCGACAGCGTCGCCCATGCATAAAGCCCAATTCTGGGTTTGTGCGTTGTCTGCGGGAGTGGGAAAGACAGTGGGGTCCAGTGTGCACTCCGACAGTGAGGTGAGTCTGCATTCCGTTGTTCTTCCTCCCCTTACCAATGATTTGTTCAGATCTTTGAATGCCCTTGTCCGATAGTCGGGCACACCGCAGTCTGAGCGCGCGGTTCATCTGTGTCTGTTGCATCATTTGTATACTAGCATGAATGACACAGGGGTCACCCGTAGAGGCGTAATCCGAGAGACCACACAGTGCCACGTCTTGTATATTAGGTTTCTCTACCCATAGTTCTATATCCGCCGCTAGTAATAATACACGCCCGATCATTTCATTCGCTGCCCACACGCTTTTCTTCGTCCCTTTTGATGGCATCCTATTCGACCTGTTGATAAGACGTTGCCCCAGAATTTCGTCGTGAGTACCACCAAGTGGCAGTATGGAAGGACGCGCCTCACCCACACTTTACATCCATTCCCTGGCGCCTTCGGCAGATTCGGGGTCATCGCTGGATAGCAATTTACCCTGCGAAATCGACTGAAGAAAAGTGGGAAACCAGTCGCAACATGGATCTCGATGGAGAAGTGATCTAATATCATAAAGCCTGAGAAATAACTGTTATGTAATGGATCCAATATTTTAGGATGTCCTCAACTGACAGACTACAAACACGCGCAAATTGAAAATTACCTCACCACCTCTTTCGGATGACGGATGAATAACGTAATGCCACGACGGACTGAGTCGGGCCCAACAATAAACTTGACAGCGTCGAGGTGGTTGATACTTTTGTTTCGTTCGTCGAGAGCGAGCTTGATTGCAGTACAGTAAACGGTCACTAAGTTCTGATTCAATCGTAGTCGGGTGAAAGGGCTTATGAGAATCTAGACGTGGAGTCATATATTTAGAAATGGAAACCTCGGACTGTCGCGCAGCAGCGGAGTACGTGACGCCCGTCACGGTGCCGGGTCTTGCCGAGCACACGTTTCAACTGTCTGTCCTCCATGAAGTTTACAAAGCCCTCATGGGTCATCCATAATGGTCCGCTGTTCTTCTCTTCATAGCCATTCTTCTAGTTCACCTAGTTTGTGAAGACTCCTCAGGGAAAAGCGACCAGGCTCCCAAACGTTTATCTATTTTTTCAGTCCATGTGCACCCAGATGGCTCTCGCATTGCTACCGGAGGTCTTGATGCAAAAATCAGAATTTGGAGCACAAAACCAATCCTAAACAGTGTCTCCGAACAATCGAATAGACCCCCTAAGTCCCTGTGTACCCTGACTATGCACACCGGTCCAGTGTTGTGCGTCCGGTGGGCCAATTCTGGGAGGTGGCTCGCTAGCGGAAGTGACGATGAAATTGTGATGATATGGGACCTTGATCCGTTCGTGCCTCGGTTCTATTATCTTCAGCATCTCTCTCAAAAGAAAGTCTTTGCAGCACAGCGAGAGGCAAGGTCTGGGGCTCAGATGAGGTTAATATCGAGGGTTGGAAACCACTGAAGCGGTTGCCTGGGCATGAGAGCGGTGCGTGATTTCATAATTTTTTCCAATACGGTCTGTATTCAATGCGGCACACAGATGTGACTGACCTTGCTTGGTCCCCGGAGGATAGATATCTGGCATCTGTGGGTCTGGATTCCCAGGTGTTAATCTGGAGTGGTTATACATTAGGTGGGCTATTGCGTCACAAATCGGTTCTTCTTTTGACATGGAATGGCCATATTCTCCTTCAAAGAGCGAATACGCAGAATTGATCAACACCACGGTTTCGTCAAGGGAGTTTGTTGGGACCCGGTTGGGGAGTTTTTGGCAACGCAATCTGATGATCGCAGTGTCAAAATTTGGCGTACAACGGATTGGGAACTTGAGGCCGAGGTTCGAAAACCATTCGAAGATTCTCCCGGAAGCACCTTTTTCCGAAGACTCAGGTGAGTTGGCCTCTCCCGATTATCTGATGACTTCATTAGTCCTTGGACCCAGTTGGTCTCCGGATGGAGCACATATCACTGCTTCCAATGCTACCAACAACAAGGGATTTGTGTTTATTGCTGCTGTTATTGCCCGCAATAGTTGGACATCTGAAATAAGCCTCGTTGGACATGAAAACACAGTGGAAGTAGCTGTAAGTCGCCGTACTACGGTTGGCACAACAAGGTCCAAATTCATGGTTCCCACAGGCATATAATCCGCACATATTCCTCCGTAATCCAGCGGCCCCAGTTGCCACTTCCAATATTTGCTCGGTCGTCGCCCTTGGTGCCGATGACCGCTCAGTATCTATTTGGCAAACAAAGTCTGCAAGGCCTATAATCGTGGCCAAGGAGGTCTTTGAAAGACAAATCATGGACCTTAGCTGGTGAGATATTCGTACCTTTTATCACCGTCGTGTTAAACATACTCAGGTCTTGGGACGGGTTGACATTATACGCTGTATCCTCTGATGGTACACTTGCAGCGTTTGCTTTTGAATCCGACGAACTTGAAGGCATCGCGTCACATTCTATTCAGCAACAGTATCTACAAAAATTTGGCTTCACTCTCCCCCCACTGCCCGATGGTTGGTCTCACACCAATATCCAGTTGCCGTCACCCGGACAACGGATCACACCGCCGCCCTCGCCTAACCGCCCATCTCAACAACCACACGGCCTGAATGGCTTTGGAGCCTCATCGACGAGCACAAGTCATGAAGTTGTGAATACGCTGATCGCAAAGCGAAATACTAAGAGGAGGGCCCAGCAGCAGTTTTTGGGACCTCTTGAAGGTTCAAATTCTCCTGCTATTCTTGCGAATTTATCGGCATTCCGTGGTTCACCAACGCATGCACATTCCCGCACACACCCCGTTACCCCTGTCATTAATTCGGGACTAGTCCCTGAGATGCCCTCTGCGTCGGCTCATTCATTAGACCGCCATTCGTTAGACCATACTTCTCCCGATATGGTCACGGAAGTCCCGATTGACTCTCTTGGCCCTACAAGTTCTGCTGGGGCAAAGCGAAAGCTTTCTCTTCTAGATATGCCGGATGATAGACCCACTAAAGCCCGAACTCTAGGCGGTGACCGCGTAAGAGACAGCAATATGAATGTTGTGAAAGAAATACGCCCGCTTGTGGATATCGTGCCAGGGAGTCCCGAAATCAAGGGGGGGAATGTTCTTGCAGTGCCCCCGACGCTGACTTATCTGTCCCTGAAAGTCGCAGATGCTGGAGATGACATCCTGGAGTGTAAAAATTCTGAAAGTGGAGGTAAAGCTGTTTTGGTTTTGCTCTTCATGTTTCACAGGCTTACCTTGACTGGGTTAATCAGACCAAACAGAGATTTGCTATATCAGTGGGAAAACCGTATGCTGGCTCGACTATCTGCCTTCCCCCTGTGTAGTTTTGGGGGCCACTAGCACCTTCTGTGCCGTGGGAATGCTGGATGGAACTTTGAACATATACTCTCCAACTGGCCGAAGGTGGTGCAGTTTTTACCCAACTTCTACTCCCGTAACTCATAACGTGGTGGCAGGCTGATGCCAACTATTATCCTCGATGGCACTGCAACTCTCCTATCTGCTGCCAAGTCTGCTCTTGTTGCTATCACATCCACCGGCGTGCTATATTCCTGGTATGACTCGATTCCGGATTATGCTGCGTTCTTATCTTGATGTCCTGTAGGAATATCAAAAAAGCATGTGCAAATTTTGCCCCAACATCAGTGCGACCATTGTTGTCTCCAAATGGCTCTGCCGGTGGAACGACCATAAGCATCACATCTCTTGTAGCTCGACCCAACGGTAGCCCGATAGTCTGCGCCACAACTGGAGTCACATACTCATATGACAGCCATCTTTGCTCGTTCGTAAAGCTGTCCGAGCCATGGTGGGCTGAAGGGTCCGACGCTTGGTCGAGCCGGCCTCGAAACAGTAGCTCCCAACAGGCGGTGGTGGCATCTATTGAAAGCGCTATCTCCGAACGTATCACTCCCTCTCCTGGTACCACTCAACGGCCTTTATGGTGGACAAGTGCCCTGACGCTTGGACATCTCGAGTCTAAACTACACGCAGCTCGTGTTCTTGACAGCAGTGTGGAATACAAGCAAGTATTACTGGTCTACGCTAAGAAAATTGCCGATGAAGGATTCAGGAACAAGGCTGAGGAACTGATTAAAGACCTCTTTGGGCCCATCTATTGGTTTGCATTTTTTTTCCTTCCACGGAACTTCTTTGACGCGAAACCCAGGCGACCCGGTTCAAGCAAGGAAGATACATGGAGCCCGGTGCTCCTCGGACATTGGAAGCGAGACCTCCTAAAGGAAGTTTTACAAGTGTTTGGTGGGTAGCACCCGTCTTATCTATCAAAGAGCTCTCGCGTCATTGAACTCATTCCCATCTTCAGCTCGTAGCAAAACCCTAGCTAAGCTGGGGATGGACTGGCATGAGATGCTCAAAAGGGCTACGACGAGTGACGATTGATGGTTTCTCGTAGCTGTGTTCCGGGGTCGCCTCGACACAAGTGTATTTGTCTCGTGTTGTCCCTTACTTATATCTACTTGAGATTAATTTTGGAGTGCCTAAGTAAGTCCAAGAATTCCGCATGTAGGCTAGCGGAACATCTGACAACACGCCACAATGGAACCACAAATCAGCGATAAATCTCCGTGATGACATCACCACCACCCTTTTTTTAACATATAAGTCCAGGATCTCATCTCGAAATGGTGCCTTCCTTTCGCAACCTACCCCCGACGACGCAATAAAGCCACGCGTGCATCATAGGCTATCCTCTGCCCGACATGGTCCAGGGAACGATGAAGGCTTTGTGGTACAATGCTGTGTGTCTGAGCTCACACATACCTTCATTTTGTAAGCTCATTCTACCGCACTTAGCCTCGGGACTTCGTTATCAAGGATGTTCCGATCCCGCAAATCAAGGATGACGAGGTCCTCCTTAAAGGTTAGTTGTCGCGTTCAGAGCTGATCTTTCCATACTCAACAGCATCACGTCTTTTCAGTGCACAGCTGTGGTTGGTATTGTCGCCATGTGTTTGTCACTGGAGCAACTGACTATTGAGTCGTATATGATAGGTGTTTGCGGTACTGATGGCCACATACATGATGGTGAATTTATCTCGTCATTTCCCGTGCGTGAGCATCCAGGCATCGATGTTCTTACCGTCCGTTCACATGTCCACCTTTTCTATCTTAACAGCTCATACCCGGCCACGAAGCCGTCGGTTCTATCGTCGAACTTGGTAAGAACGTAAAAGGCTTCGCCCTTGGGGACCGATGCGTGGCCGATGTTGGCATAACGGTAGGATAGAAAATTGATGTCGTGGCTAGGCTGACTGCCACCAGTGCGACAACTGTTTTTATTGTCGCAGAGGCCAGTCTCTCCTATGTGAAAACTTCCGTGCACGCGGAGTGAGTTCGGAAGGCGGGTTTGCGGAGTACATTGCCTAGTACGTGTACGACGTTTTCTGTAACTCCGAGGGATTCTTACTCCGAAATAGCCCGCAGCATAAACTTTATAAGATCCATAACCTCACTGATGAAGAGGCGACGCTTCTTGAACCTGCTGCATGCGCTATTCACGGGCTTGACAAGTTGAAGCCCACAGTTGGCTGCGACGTCCTTCTAATTGGCGCAGGACCTACTGGTCTCATCCTAGCCCAACTGCTCAAGCTGAATGGAGCAGGCAAAGTTACACTCGCCGCAAACAAAGGCATCAAAATGGACATCGCAAAGCAGCTCGATGCTGCCGACGAGTACATCGAGCTCGATCGACGACATCCCGAACCTCAGTGGGCCAAGCTCAAAGAGGACCACCCGTATGGCTTTGATGTCGTTGTCGAAGCCACAGGAGTTGAAAAGCTAGCTAACGATGCAATTAACTACGTGCGTCGGGGGGGAACGTTGATGATTTACGGCGTATATGAGAATAAGGCGCTTGTCCACTGGCCGCCCTCTAAGATTTTTGGTGATGAGATAAGGGTGCGTCTCTCGAGGTTGGGCATTTGTTTGACTACTGAACTATATATACTCCGTAGATCATTGGCTCGTTCTCGCAGACGTATTGCTTCCCTCGTGCAGTGGCTTACCTTGACAGTAAGAAGATCCGAGTCTCTGGCATGGTGGGCGACCTTGTGTAGTGGCTTGTTGTGTGCTGACACATGTACAGGTGACAGATGTATTCAAGCTAGAAGACTATCAGCTTGCTCTGGACAAGATGAACAGCAGGGGGGCTCTCAAGATTGCCATCAAGCCTTGAAACAAAGGGTGCAAGCGCCCACACCGGTAGCAAACGATGTTTCCACGTAACACGTGGCAGTCTGTGTGAGAAGCGATAATCGGAGTGCTGGCAACAAAGATATTGTGTTGGATAAATAAATGTTCATTAAATCGGATGTCATTTGATGAATGCCACCCGCCCTGAGATGTATGTCTTCAATCTTTGCCAAAGCAGAGTGTTCAGCATCAGGTCGACTCAGGTTTTCGGACTCCGAGTCGGACCCCGAGTCCGAATCCCACTTATCTATATCAGTACTATATCAAAACTTCTTCGAGTCGTCCACATCCTTGCCTCCTTATTGTCATGGCTTCGAATGCTTCGCCACGAATAGCTGCCCGTTTGCATAACCTCCCTTCCATATCCTTACCTACGGATTTCCCCCGGCCTTCTGGCTCACATCGCCTTGTCGCAGCTGTCCACGTTGCCGAACTCTCGGAGCAAACATCGCTGAGCTTGTTAAAACTCGCCCTGTATAACGAGAGTTTCACTGGTGATGAGGACGATCAACCCGTGTCCAGTCGACCTTCAGCATTTCATTTACTCCTTTCTGCTTTCGCCGTCCTTCTGCACCGCCACACAGGTGATAGCGACCTTGTCATTGGCTCTTCTTCTGCTTCTGCGAAAGATCCCCTCATTCTTCGACTATCCATCGACCCCAGTGATCCGTTCTGGGTTGTTGTCAAGAATGTCCAGCAGGCCGAACGTGAAGCCGAAGAAGATTGCCTTCCCTATGGGACTGTTGTGCGAGTTCTTGGAAAAGATAAAGAAGACATTCCAGAAACATCCAGATCAATTTTCCGCGTCAGGTTCTTTGATGAAACGGATGCACAGAAGGAGAACTTCGTCCAATCTACAAGTCTCACTTCAGATATCACTTTTTTTGTCACTCGCCCCCCCGCTTCTATCCATGAATCCATCGCACCTCGTATATCTCTGCGCATAGTCTATAATTCGCTCCTGTTCACTCGAACCCGTATTTCTTGTATCTTCGATCAACTTTCAGCCCTCCTTCGCGGGGTTGCGCCTTATCCATTGTCACCAGTTGGGTCTATTTCTCTGTTGACATCTGCCCAACGGACGACCCTACCTGATCCAACCGCAGACCTAAATTGGTGCGACTGGAAAGGAGCTATCACAGATGTGTTCTCTAAAAATGCTCGTCGCTTTCCACAGCGACCTTGCGTTATACAGAGCATTCCTACCGCCCATTTGGACGAACCGCAAGAGCGAAGATGTTTTTCCTATGGAGCGATACTTCGGGCATCTAATATTCTTGCCCATCACCTTATTTCCGGTGGCATCATTCCAGGAGACATAGTCATGATATATGCTCATCGCAGCGTCGATTTGGTTGTCGCAGTCATGGGGACACTGAAGGCGGGAGCGGCTTTTTCTGTCATCGGTACGTTGCGAACATCTAGCCACCTCGCAGTCCGCCGAGTGATACTTCGTAGATCCCGCGTACCCTCCCTCACGTCAGATCGTCTACCTTCGTGTTGCCTTACCGCGTGGATTAATCATACTCAAAGGGGCAGGGATGATTAATCCGACCGTCCGAGCTTTCATCGCTTCCGAACTTCAAGTTTGTATCGAGGTACCCGCATTGGAACTGCACCCAGATGGTACCATTGTCGGCGGTTCTGGTACTGGCGATTTGGATGTTCTCCTTCCCCAATATATCATGGGAGACTCTGATCCCGACATTATACTCGGCCCGGATAGCATAGCCACTCTGTCTTTTACGAGCGGGAGTACTGGAATACCAAAGGCAGTCAAGGGTCGACACTATAGCTTAACACACTTCTTCCCATGGATGGGCCACAAGTTTGGCATTGGGCAGACCTCCCGATTTACCATGCTCAGCGGTATCGCCCACGACCCTATTCAGCGGGATAGTGAGCTTAGCCAGTTGCTCTTTGCATTTCACATACTCATACCGCTATCAGTGTTTACTCCTTTGTTCTTCGGAGCCGAACTTCATGTTCCGACATTCGATGACATTAACACTCCTGGGCAGCTGGCAGAGTGGATGGCAAATAGTGAAGTCACGATAACTCATTTGACGCCAGCTATGGGACAACTTCTCTCAGCTCAAGCTACCCGCCAAATCCCCTCCATCCTCAACGCATTTTTCGTAGGGGATATCCTGACCAAACGTGACTGCACTCGCCTACAATCTCTGGCAGCGAATGTCCGTATCATCAATATGTACGGAACGACAGAGACCCAACGTGCTGTATCATACTTTGCCATACCGAGCATCTCCGAAGACTCAACGTTCTTGGCAACACAAAAAGATATTATACCCGCCGGTCAGGGCATGATGGACGTTCAGCTTCTTGTCGTGAATAGGGTCGACAAGAACATCCTTTCCGCGATCGGGGAGATCGGGGAGATTTATGTACGCTCAGGAGGACTAGCCGAGGGATATTCAGACCCAGCTGCCACAGCTGAGAAGTTCGTTGTTAACTGGTTCTCCACCACAGCTCAACGGCATGACACACTCCTTCAGCCACCTAATGGGACCCTCCCTGGCCCAGAAATAAGACATTGGAAAGGGATTCGCGACCGAATGTATCGATCCGGGGATCTCGGTCGTTACATGCCGAACGGAATTGTGGAGTGCACGGGGCGCGCCGATGATCAAGTCAAAATCAGGGGTTTTCGTATCGAGCTGGGAGAGATCGACACGCACCTGAGTCAACATCGCCTTGTGAGGGAGAACGTCACACTGGTCCGAAGAGACAAAGATGAGGAAAAAGTTCTGGTTAGCTACTTTGTGCCGCTCGAAGGGCCCGATCTCGATGGCTTCGCCAGCGATCTACCGGATGAAGGAGACATCTTTGGCGGTATTCGCAAGTACAAGCGTCTCATCAAGGACATTAAAGAACATCTCAAGAACAAACTCCCCAGTTACAGTATACCCACATGTATGTTTTTACGTTCGTTTCTATACGAACACATGCTGAAGATTTTTTAGTGTTCGTTCCGTTAAATAAAATGCCGCTAAATCCGAATGGAAAGATCGACAAACCAGCCCTTCCTTTCCCAGACACCGCACAGGCAGCTACCTATGCTACGCGACCTCAAGTACATGGTCGTGCTACTAGTCCGACTGAGCAAATCATGAGGACTATATGGTCTCGGATTCTCCCATCTGCACCAACCCCAATTCCACTCGATGAAAGCTTCTTTGATCTTGGTGGTCATTCCATCCTCGCCACCCGGCTTATTTTCGAGATACGAAAAACATTCGTCGTGAATGCTCCGCTTGGTTTGATATTCGACGACCCCACCATTTCGGGGCTGTCTACGGCGATAGACAACCTTCGAAATTCAGATCTCGGTCTCAGCGATGTCTCTCACTTAGTGAATCCCCCGGCCCCAAATGTCACAGAAGAATCACACGCAAGAAATCGTTCATCCAACTATAGCCAGGACTTTGGTATCCTCTGTTCGACACTAGGACCCTCTTACCCCCAGCCTACATTCCCTGCTGCTGGGGGGCCTATTACTATTTTTCTTACTGGCGCCACCGGATTCCTTGGAGCTTTCATCTTGCGCGGTCTCCTCTCGCATGAGAGGGTGAAAAAAGTTATTTGTATCGTCCGTTCATCGACAGATACGAAGGCGACAGAACGTCTGATGCAAAGTGCTAACGATCGTGGTGTATGGGACGAGAGTTGGGTTCGTACTGCGCGATTAGAAGTCCTTTGCGGTGACCTGGAGAACGAAGCCTTCGGCCTTGTCCCCGATGTCTGGGATCGCGTTACTAGAGAGGCAGACGTGATACTTCACAACGGCGCCTTGGTAGGCGTATATTTCACCCTATTCCCTATCTTCTTAATTCACCCACTTCCTTAAAAGGTTCACTGGGTGTATCCATACGAGAGACTGCGTTCTGCTAACGTCCTAGCTACCCTGAAGGCGATCGAATTTGCGCGCCTCGGAAAGCCAAAGCGATTTGTGTTCGTGTCAAGCACTTCCGCTATCGACACGGAATATTACGTTCGCCTCTCCGAATCCATGTTGCACGAGGGCAAAGGAGGCGTTTCCGAAGACGACACCCTTGAAGGTTCACGTACAGGTCTCAAGACTGGGTATGGCCAGTCTAAGTGGGTGTCAGAAAAACTACTGTTTGAGGCGGGTAAACGAGGCCTGTGTGGCTACATTGTTCGTCCGGGTTACGTTGTTGGAGACGCAGAGACCGCGGGTGCGTGACGTGTCAAGTCAGGTGCTAGAGCTAGACTAATTTATCCGCTCCAGTGACCAATACGGATGACTTCATCTGGCGCCTTGCGAAGGGATGCATTCAACTCGGATTTGTCCCCGATATCAACAATACCATCAACATGGTTCCAGTAGACCACGTGGCGCGCTGTGTCACACTAGCTGGGATATCTCCACGCTCAGACTCCGGCCTGACTGTTCTCCATGTGCGAGCGCGCCCTCTTCCCACATACAACACCATCTTTTCTTCTCTTTCTCGTTATGGTTTCGCGGCGGAAAGATGCGAATATCTTGTCTGGAGACGCAAGTTGGAACAACATGTCATGGAAATTCAGGACAATGCACTTTTCCCTCTCCTTCACTTCGTGCTGGATGATTTACCCACCAGTACAAAGTCTCCTGACCTTGACGATTCGAACATGCGTACACTGCTCAGAGGTCACGAAGACAAAGGAAACAGAACTGTGTCAGACGCATTGGTGGCTAAATATCTTTCCTGGCTTATACTCGCCAATTTTCTGCCTAAACCGTCATTGTCTGGAGCAGCTCCTCTTCCAGAATTAGGCAATAGTTCCTTAAGAAAAGCTTTAGGACGTAGTGGTGCTTGATAGTTGAGAAAAATATACAATTGGTATATCACGAATCGACAGTCCTCTCAGGTATGTGCAGAGTCCCTTTGCTCCAGTCGACGTTGTGACTAGATATGTAATCATGGTCTGATACTAGTGACCGTCTCATAGTGACTCATCACTGTAACGACATCCACTCCTGTTAGATATTTGTGTTTGGCAAGTAACTGTGAACATATTAGTGTTTCATATCTCAGGACGGATCCGAGACGTACCAATAGCAATACACGGACACCTTTCCATCCTGCTGTTGCCGTTATGGTGGGCTGGAAAGCCTCTACAAACTCTACCGCCGATTTGCAGGGATCCAGGAGGTACTGACTGTTGAACCTCCAGTCAGACTGACAAAAGTTTTAGGAGAGAAAGGTTCTAAGTACCGTCGTCTAGAAACGATCCACCGATTCCACAGGGCCTGCATTGCCTTTTCCTCGTCTCTTATATCATCGATCTCAAACAGTTCCTCATCCCGCTCTAACAGCGACCAGGATGTTAGGCCGTAGTCAGACATGGGATATCTCGTAACGAGATCGAAGAGACGCGGGCCACAAGGGCGACAAGAGAAGGTAAGACCGTCGTCATTGTTGGTGGCAATTAAAGGCAGGTAAGGATAAACCCCAAGAGGACCGAGCGGATCGCCGGTAATCGGTGCCTGATGAAGACGATTATCAACTGCGGCAAGAGTGAGAGAAGCGATGCGGGATTCAGGAGTTGGCGAAGATTCTGGTTTGAACTTGAAGAAACATGAGACTGGGTGTCCGACATGTGTCGCAGAATCGTGTGTGGCGGTTTGGAACTCTCTGGAGTCAGTGTCCGACACCGGCAATTCACCGCTGAGTGTTGGCCAAGAACGAACGGAAGGGCGAAATGGGGAACTTTTTTGTTCGATCAGTAAGCAGTCAGATACCACCAATTCGTTTACTTACTGCGATACCGCAACCTCTTCAAATTCATCGATTCCTACCTCATCTCCGGTAAGCTCCAACGCAAGTTCCCAGCTCTGTACTCATGAGCAAGTAACAATATCCAATAATAGGGTTACGACCAACTTCGTTTTTTCTAATTCTCCAACTCGCTTCCACTTCGACGTGATCCCATTCCAGGTGGGCTTCCAGCATTTCCTTCGTAATCAAGCGCCCTAAGGTGTCACACAAGGGGCAAAGTAACTGGTCGACGGCTAATTTCACCTCGTGGACCGAATATTCCGTCACTTCGTTGTCCGACTCATCATCAGAGACGTCGATGGGAATCTTATAAAGAATGGTCAGTGATTGCGTTTGGGATGAAACAGAGTCCACAGCGATGCCCATTATTCGGCAGCGTCGGAGAAAGCTGGTTCTGACAATGCGGCGAAGAAATGGCAGCCGCCTTTTCTTGGCGGCGATGGCTGTCGAAACCGAGAGAGCTCCGAATGCCGCTAGCATAGCTTTACATGCAGCGTCATTGTTACCAGCAACAGTTGGTCCGTGTGTACGACTCGTCGTGACAGTGTTTGTAGGTGTCAGCGTCGTTTTTTCCTCAACGCTGACTTCCAGACGTTAGAGTAGAATTTGGTTCACGCCCACGAGAATATGCTCACTTAATTCAGCTGGCTTATGGCACCTTTTCAGCGAGGTCCTCCCGAAGACGATGTTTGCATGGACACCACTATCAACCTGACTGATGCAATGTTACGTATGAGACCATCTCCAAGGCAGAATCAAAAGCAATGAAGCACTTTCTATGTCTGTCGAGGAGAAAATCGCGGTTCCTGCTTAGCTTCACTTGTGTCACCGCCTTTATCCGTCGCGCTAGATTCTTGGGAGCTGTGCCATCTACAGTTCGGCGTGGCGCGTTCATGTCTCTGGATATCTTGGAATAGCTGACGCGGGAGGAGCCAACATTCTTGTGTGGAATAGGCTTAAGCCGACGTTCAAGCTGAGAAAATCCAGCAATAGGAGGTTTCGCTCCATGGTGAAACCCTGTCACGCCGGCAATTGCATACGGCCGAGATGTAATCAAAGGGCGCAATGCTGTCCGTCCAAGAGGTCAGCTGCATGTGAAAAACTAAGAAAAGGAAAAGATAAGACCGTTTTGAATGTTTTGGTTCTGTGCACCTGCTGAATCGGGCAAGGGATGGGGTACCTACAGTAAGATTAAACCAAAACAACCACGTCATCGACAAAGATGATTGTACTCTTTGTGATGCACCGACGCGTGCTGACTTTCCGGCGACGGGAATGAGGTCGGTGCTACTATCGGGGTGCGTTCGTCTATGGACCTGCTTTCGCAATGTTGCTGCTGCTGGAGGGGTACCACTAGCCTTGCGAGCTCTGCCAGTTCCTATGCCTAGCAAAGGCATAGTGATATTCTAATTATCTGCAACTCTTAGGATGTGTTACGAGTTGGTGTTGTTTAGAGTGCGGAGAACGAGGTGGTACAATCAAAGGAGAAAACCGTCTGTAAAACGAGCCTGCGGCCTGCCAACCAATAAGTCGGAGATTGCAGACACACAGATAAGATAAGAACCCAGATCAGACCCGTTTGATTAACCAACCAAAAATATAAAAAAAATGCGATTGTTGGTATTGCACGTCATTCGGATGTGTCGAAGTAATGGAACAGCGCAGCGCAAAGCGGATAACATGGAACCATCAACTACAACGCGGCATTCAACCATAATTTAACCCGCCATAGTTCCGATCTCGCTCTCCCCGAGTACGCTGATTATTGTCCCTCCCTCCCGTGCGCACTCGGCCATCACCCAAACGATCTATTCCCATTGGCATAGGAGGTCGTGGGGGTAGATTCGGAATCCGAGACTTCTGATCTAGTTGCGGGGGGGCAATAGGCGCATTCGAAATTTGATATGGTGCTGGGGGAGGACCCTGTGCGGGGTAGTGAATAGGTGGGAGGTTCGTCAGTACTCCACTTCTATGATCAAGAGGCTGAGGATGCGAAATTTGATGGCCAGAAGGCGGTGGAATGCCAGACCGAGTGGGTAGAGGAGGACGAAGTGTAGGATGGCTGCGATTAAGATAGGGCGGAAGACTGTTGGAGATTGTAGGTGGGGGGAGACGTGGAGGTTCTGTGGGACGTGGGGGTGCGACGGGGGCTTGTGGGGGTTGTTGACGGCGCCCGCGCTTGTCGAATTCATGAGATGCCTCATAAACGGGTAATCTTGGGGGAGAATGAGCATAGAAATTATAAGATGACGATCAAAAAAGAACATCACGTTTTGGGATCAGCTGGTAGTGGATCAGTCCAGAAGTAATCGTGTTCAAGGGCCTGAGTCGCAGTAATGCGCTCCCCAGGGTTGCATGTGAGCAACCTGTCAATGAGATCGCAGGTCTCCGCTCCGAATCTCAGACAATTCTGTCAGCCAAAGGGACCAACCACATTTCTAGCTATCACTGACTGTTCAAAGACAGATTTTAGTCGCTTCGGGTGCTGATTGTGGTGCTTCACGCCCTCACAACCCGGCAAAGTATCGAAATTCGGCCAAGTATGTTGGTTGGGAGTACCGCACATTTGCCATATCTTCTCGAGTTGGTCCAGATCCGAATTTCCGGGGAGAATAGGATGTCGTAAGAACATCTCTCCAAGCACACACCTGAGGACGAGCATTATTGAACCACAAGATAAAATAGGTTTAGGTCATACCCAACACCCCAAATGTCAATTTCTCCGCCGTAATTTCTGGCCCCAAGGAGTAACTCAGGTGGACGGTACCATCGTGTCACCACACAATTTGTATAGCGCCGTTCCTTAGTGCGCCAACTCACAGCGTTTGTATCGGTGGCTGCGGCGCTACGGTCGTACGACCGTGCCAGACCGAAGTCCGCTATTTGTAGGGATCCATTATTCGAGATCAAGAGATTCGCTGCCTTCATATCACGATGTAGAATGTGATTCTGGGTAGGGTTAAGCCAAACGATATCCAAGGCCTGCGGAGGTGAAAACGCACTCTATGCATGTACTCCGTGCCCTGAAGAAGCTGCTTCATATACAGCTTGATTTGACTCGGCTGCAATTTAACGCGATCGTTCTCCAACAACCCCGCTAGATCATGGTCCATGTATGGGAATACCATATATACGGACAACGGCTTATCTTTGCCATTACCTACATCTGATCAGAAGCCCTCGCCGCAAGGGGACGAATAACTCACCACGAACGACAAACATATCCAGCAGTTCTACAACGTTCGGATGTTTAAGGGCTTTGAGTATTTTGATCTCTCGCAACGCGGTCACGGGCATTCCCTCCTTTTCGTTGTGCATCAGGATGCGCTTCAACGCAACAAGTTTGCCGGTAGGGTGGTGCTTTGCTTTATGGACCTCCCTGCATAGGCTATTAGCGTCAGGTACACGTCGAAGAGAATGAGACATGCCCAAAAGTACCCTCGCCTAGTTTCGTCATGGCATCGTAATCGTCCTGTTGTCCAGAACCAACAAATGTCCGGCCGTAGGCCTTGCATTCTTCCTCGCGTGTACGGCGGAGGGGAATACGAATTGGTCGAGGTGTTTGGTGCGGGAGTTGGAGATCTCTCGATTTCTCCCTCGTCTTTGAATCAATTCTCTCCGGTAGAATGACGTCTGCTTCGCCTCCAAGCAAGCGCTCGCCATTCGGTGAACGAGAAGGTGGACGAGATAAGGAGGGCAGGTCCACGGGTCCAGGTGGCTTTTTCGGAAGAAGGAAGGAGATAGTAAGATGTTGTGATTGAAGCTCGGATCGAGGAGGGGTAGGTGGCGGGGGGGATCTAGGTTGAGGGGGTGTTCGAATTGGACATGGTGACGACGAGCGCGAACATCGAACTAGGGAGGATTGTTGTGGGGAAATTGGACGGTATTCATTGGCCGTAGCCCTGCCACGAGCGGACTCAACCCTAGGTACATAGGGATCCCTTTCGTGTCCTCGATCGTAGTAATCATGATATGGAGGCCTTGGGGAATCGTAATATTCACCTGCATAGTAATTCTCTGATAGGTCCCTGCGATATGGACCGCGCCCATCGTGACGCCGGTGGCTGACAGAATCATATCGAGGGTGAGGGTGATTGTTGTAACGGTCACGCAAGTCGCGTGAATCAGGAGTTCCTTCGCGGCGACGAGGAAGTAGAGGCGACGGAGACCCCCTGGTGGAGCGGTGAGGGGGTAACCTGTGAGTGTGCTTCTTTGACGAAGACCTGGAGCCGGAGGAAGAGCGTGCCGATGACCTGGAGCGTGACCTAGCGCGAATCTTCGATCTGCCAACACGGCCATAGTCCCCGACGGGGGACTCCTGAGAGGAACCCGAAGGTGGTCGATCTCGGCGTCTGTCACGAAACTCGCGATCGCGGTGAGACAATTCAGTGGTGTGATTGCGACCTTTCCAGCCCCTGCTGGTGGCTTGCCCGTTTTCCCTGTTCCGGCCTGCTTCAATACCGAACGGCCAACCGTCTGGTGGAAGTCGGTCCGGTGGCACATGGTAATAGTCAGGGATAGCAGAACTTGGTACACCTTTGAAATTGTTAGACGGACCCACACCAGCCCCAGGGACTGGTGTTGAGTTCGCCTTGGTTTTGAAGGGGAGCTTGACCTTGACGGTGTATCTTGAGGTCGGCGGAGGCGAGTCAGGAGCTGAAGGAAGGCGCGGAGAAGAAACGTGCAACGGAGGGTCAGCATCATCTAGCTCACCCTCTTCGGGGGAAGAGCTCCTTTCCGGCCTCTTAGTCGGACGTGCGCCAGCATCAGGCGGAGGGGTCGACGCTGCGCGTTTGCCCAAACTGCGAAGCATGGAGGAAAGTCTGGGATGCCGACTCCTGTTTAACACGATTTTTAATGGAAGGCGATGATATCCTCCGGGAGGTGGAGACCGAGTTGTAAGGAGACGAGCGTTGGGTAGAGTTGAAGGACAGAAGTGTTGGCTTATGTCATCAATAAATGTCTTCTCCCTCTCCCCCAGGTTTGCTGGACGAGTCAAATGTGGTCGAATACATAGAGACGTCCAGCGGTGGGGATCACAACTGGCTGGCTTTCACATCAAAGAAATTATACACGAACGCATTCATCGTCTCGCCAGGTCCGCCTCGAAAAGTGACTCTGGTGATAGATCAATGATAACAACAAGTCTCTTACGATTAATTCGTAGGTTCTGCTTGGATATAAGAAACGCGGATTCGGTGCACATCTGTAAGTCCATGTGCTGTGATGGGTTAGCAATTCATGGAACCGTATCCAGGTATAATGGTTTCGGTGGCAAAGTAGAGCACGGCGAATCACCAGCGCAAGCGGCTCTTCGTGAACTCAAGGTCTGTTCGGTAGTGCTTTCGACTAGGGTTCATATCTCAATAAAATTCCAACAAAGGAGGAGAGCGGTGTTGAGGCTCCACTCGACCACTGCGGTACTTTACTTTTTGTAACCACAGGAGATCCGGAGTGGGCATTTCAAATTGAGATTTATCGTGCAGATTCCTACAGCGGGACTTTGATCGAGTCTGCCTTTTTTTTCTTTTCCATTGCTGCCTCGCCACTGATCCTGATCACCCAGGACCGAAGAAATGCGACCCGAGTGGTTCTCTGCTATCGATAACCACTCTTTAGAAATTCCCGATACGTTCTATCCTAGTCTCCCTCCTATACCTTACGATTCCATGTGGCCAGATGACGCTTATTGGTTACCACTCCTCCTTTCCAATCGTCATTTCACTGGGCGAGCTGACTTTGAAACCACCTCTCCTGGTAAATACAAGATGCTTAGATGGTGGTTTGGCGTTCCTTCAACTCCGTCGCAGTTAGAAGACAGTTTAATTGATTCTTAATGCCATCAATTCCATTTATTCTGATTATGCATGTGATCCTTTTGCGAGCGCGTCCTCAAGCAAGTCTACGACGACTGATGCTGATCCCCATGAGGTTTGGAAACCGTATCCAGCATGACTGTGAGAGCTCATGTCAGCAAATGGGCCTAGTGACATGCGTGTAATGATCACACCCATAGTTATAAATAACGGGCACCATCAGCTGCTTTGAGCCAGAGACGTTAACCCACTCGGACTGGAGACGTATGCCACCCTTTCTCGCAGGACGAAGGCCACACCCCTCTTCGATGATGAGAGGCTTCAAATCCTCAACCGTTGGTTTTCGTTCAACACGCACGGAGGGAGGAGCGAGTTCAGAGTGAAGAGCAAGGCCACGTTCAAGGATGTCGATGGTTGTTTCAGGGCGGGGAATGGGATACCTAAATATAAGCGTCGACTATATCACACTAACCCCAAAGTCTTGGGGGCATACCAATCATCGGCCACCCTTGTGCCGCCCACAATAACCTGCAAAAGACATGTTATAATGATGAAAAACAAGACAGAACACCACAAGAGGCCCACTGTACCGCCCCGCCTTGGGATTATGTAAGTCTTTGATCCGGATTCGCTGACCAAAGATCGGCCCTCCTTGACCCATGGTGCCCATAGCAGTACGGTTTGTCCACGAACGGGATATACATCTTTGTCTTCCACACCCCCCAATGTGCGCGCACCGAGTCCAGCGCAGATAATTAGGGCATCGATCGGCTGCACCTCAGACATGTCGTTCGTGAATGCCCCCACACCACCCTCCAGGACTTGTGCGACGTGTTGAACGGATGCACGTACGATATGCCCACCGAATCTGAGGAACCGTGCAAGGAGGTAAGGGAGATATGCCGGCGTATTGATGTTGAGGGCGGAAAAGGAAACGGCTGATATGGCCTCGGGAACATTCGCAAAAGCCGAAGGGTTCAAGTGTTGAAACTGGGCGAAGATAGATGTGCTTGATCGCTCTACGAAGATTTACGACGTACACTAGGCGAAAAGGAAAGTAGATCAGGGTCACTTTCCCTCGTTGTGTAAAATTCAGTTTGTGGTGCCCGCAGGAAGCAACTTTCAGCCTCGCTGCCTGGGTTGGACATTTCCCACATAATATCGAATGTTTCCCTTTCCAGCTCTAAGAACGGGAATGAGGGATGAATGATGAGTTCCTATTTCGAATTTACGGGTTTTCACTTTGTTGCCTCGAGTCTCCTACGGCCGTAGCACATACATGGTGCGCTCCCTACAGGCTTTGAGTGGCAGGTGAATTGGACAAGCGATACGGAGCTCACTGCCCAGTGGCTAGTATATTTGATGCATTTGGGGTCCGTCGGGAATGTTTCCGCGAGGATACTTACTTGGTGACCTCTTTCTTGGATCCTGATTGCTGTTGACAATCCAACAACACCTGTGCCACGATACCTTGTGAACGACTCGGAGGCACTTCCAAGGAGATCTCAGCCCACCTGCACCAATCACGGCAATGTTCTTCCGAGGGATGTGAGTCATTGACATGGCAGCCGCCAGCGAGGAGGGTCCCTCAAGCTGTGAACAATCCGCTGGTAAAGTGGCCTTCCGACTTCCGAAAATAGTCTATCTACCCGGTTGGACATGATCCGACTTTAGGGGTTATTTCCAGATACAGTTTATGTACCGACACTAGGTAGCAACAACCATGTTGTGGCTCGGTAACGATTCACTACTAGTATTCGAGCTAGTTGATGGACACGCGCATAGAAGACTTGTGAAGTCTCTAACTAAAGAGACTGAAATGGTTGGGTGGATCCGAGTTGGGGAGGTCTAAGAGAGTATCGACCAATTCTCATACCGACAAAATATGATGTATAATAGCTTGAACCGGATTACATAGTGACAACATTGTAATGCAGTACACTGACCCTTGGAATACATGGTATATAGTTCAGGGAAAACAGACGGACATACGTGCTAAATACGACAGCAAATTTCACAACGCAGAAACGTACGTTGCTTATATGATTTAACCCTTCTTACCTGTCTTCTTTTGCACATGTCGTTTAATTTTTGCCTGGCCCGCTGGTCAGCACAAACGACAATGATGAAAGCAAGACAGTCACTTTAGCTCGCGTCCGTGCATCACGTTCAGGTCGTCGATTTTCATCATCAGAACTTGGCGACGATCTTGCATCAACGGAGTCACTTGTGTGATCCCCAATGTCATCACTATTCTCAGAGTCGGAGTGTTCTTCTGACTTCTCGCTGTCAGTCTCTCCACGCTTATTGCGACTCCCCCGTAGCCGCCTGGGATACAATTGATCAGGATGAGAAAATAAAAGACAACAGGACCACTTACTTCGCATGGTTTTTTGATCGGCCGCCTTCGTTTTTACGCTTTTCGGCGGACCTGTTTTTTGCTTTTGGACGTTCAGGGACTTTGACTTCCGTCGCACCGGCTCTCGCCAATCTGGCCTGGTCGAGCCAGTCCAAGGCCGCCGAGGGAAGGAAGACTTGCTTCAAAATCTGTGTTGAGGCGCGATAGTTCAGATTTCGTAGTATCATAAAGTGCCAGGGATCACCTTATTGGCGGCCTCTGCGTTCGGCAAAGGACGCAGTATACCAGTGGGCAGCTTCACTTTCATGGGAAAGCTTTGCAGGGTCCATGAGTGTCGCTTCGCCACGTCTTTGATAATGTGTTGGGCAAGTTCACTCAGGGCGTAGAGATTCTGAAAATTTCATCATTTCCCGCTAGTGAGTGGGAAAACTAGAAACTTGCGAACCTCGCTATAAAGGTGCGACTCTGAATCACGCACAGTCTTTGCTTTTCCAGAAAGGTAGTACAGTAATGAGACATTTTCTGCGGAGGCCACAGATCCGAGATAGAAGTCAATGTATCTGAGGTGGGAAGTCATTGAGAAGCAGTGGTCAGAACATAGGTGACGAGCGTACTTCGCCATGTCAGGCACACTTTCCTGCGTAAGGGCGAAATCGGGATGATGTGCAAGCAGATGAAGAAATTGGACAAAGATCATCTCGAAATGGTTCATCTTGACGCCTGAAACACGACACTGAGCACATCATCGAAGAGAAAGGTAGCGGAACACGAACTGGGTGGAGCTGCACGATATGCTAAGGAAACAAATGCCTTGGCCTGGAGAGCGTGAATTCGTGCATATGGTGAAACGACCGATTGCGCACCATATCCTTGACATCTGGCTCCGGGTCATGGACTGTCAAGAAGGGTACCACATTGAATTGTGGCGGCAACTGTTGATGGGTAGCGAGAGAGATAAACTTGCGCAAGAACTCGTCGCGAACTTGATAGCAAGGATCCTAAAAGTGGAATGAATATGGGCACAATCACGCAATACGGGAACAGACCTGTATCATAATTGCAAGGGAAACTAAATTGTTTGAGACGACAGTGGCAAACTTTGGAACTGTCGAAAGATGAAGCAAAGAGACAGCGGCTTG
>Ga0209488_10000605_pt1 | contig 30469 bp, 24 predicted proteins | sample Rivendell_Oct201_8_FD_188349 | JGI IMG/M metagenome (GOLD analysis project Ga0209488, IMG submission 188349) | Vadose zone soil microbial communities from the Eel River Critical Zone Observatory, Northern California, USA -... | ecosystem: Environmental > Terrestrial > Soil > Vadose zone >...
AGTACTACGATTACCGTCATGAACTGGACAATGTCACGTTCGTGAACTACCAGGACAACGCCACCCGCAAGACGGGAGCGATCTCGTACCTGCTGTTTACCAGCTTCGGAATGAGCTCCAACAACACCATTCAGCGCGCGAAATTCATCAACGCCAAGCCGGCGTATTTCCCGCCGATGGAGTACAAGTGGAGCAACGATGATTACGGCAGTGGGAGCTATAGGAGGTCCGTGTTCCATGACCTGGATGGCTCGGTCGGCGGTGTACCGGATTCCTTTATCGTCATCAACGGCGGAATCCCACTCGTTGATGGCTGCGAAGTGAAGCCCACCTGGAACGCTGCGGTGTGCAAGGGTGATGTCGGGGTCATGAATGTTGGCGCCGGCGCTGCGGGTGGTGGCGGTCGTGGCGGAGCTCCTGGTGGGGCTGGCGCTCGCGGCGGTGCTCCGGGAGGCGCTCCTGCCGGTGGTGGCGCTCGTGGTGCTGCTCCTGCAGTTCCCGGCGCACAAGCAGCTGCCCCTGGTACTGCTGCAGGTCGAGGCGGTGCGCCCGGCGCCGCTCCCGCCGGAGCAGCAGGAGGTCGCGGCGGTGGTGGCGGTGGTGTTGGTGCAAGGATTGGTCGCATCGGAGATCCTCCGCAGCCGGTAGCCGTTCTCAGCTTCAACGGCAAGGATTTCCCCGTCGGCGGTGCAACCAACGTGCTGGCAGGCAGTGAGTTCAAGGTCACCACCGAAAGGCCGGCCTTGTCCCTCGGCGTGTCGGAACTGAGTAAAGGCTCTTGGGTGATCTTCGAGCTGCCGGGATTCACCACCGCAGCCTCGGGTACGGCGCAGGACAGCCTGGATGCGCTGCGCAAGGCCAACACCACCTCGTACTACAAAGGTAACGGTTCGCTTTGGGTCAAGCTTGTCTCCACCGGTGACATCCTTGGCAGCCAGGCCAGCGGCGCAAGTGGCGGAGCCAACCTCCAGGTCAGCCGGTAAGCCGCAACCCTTCTGCACGAGCAAAAGCCCCCGGCGCAGGCCAGGGGCTTTTGCTTTTCAGGGTGCCGGGTCGCGCTGCGATCAATTCCCGGAACCGGCCCTCCAAGTACCATGGATCGCTTACGGCCGCATGGCACAGCGCCAGCAGTTGCTGCGCGCTGTCACTTTACCTTGGGACCTTCGGCAGATCTTCGAAATGTCGATAGCGGAAGGGCTGGTCACTCGAAACCCTGCGGCGCTTCTTTTTACGCCCAGGGGATGTCAGACGCCACACCATCGGGCTATGACTGCGGAAGAGGTCAATCTCGCGTTTTCCGTTCTCGGTTTGAGAGAGCGGTTGGTTGTGAAGCTGGCTAGTCTCGCGGGAATGAGACATGGAGAAATCTTCGCGCTTTGGCATGGCCCGGTAACAGACAACGTCGCGGATGTTCGGGAGCGGGTTTATCGTGGCCGATTGGATACGCCAAAGACGCGGAAATCGGTCCGGCTTGTGGCACTGTCCGACAGCGTTCGCCTGGATCTGGAAAGCTGGCGGGCAGTGTCGCCGTCGAGCGGTCCAGACTCGTGGTTATTTCCCTCAGAGAAACTCAGTACATCGCTTTCCAAGAACAATGTGATGTATCGGCACATCCGACCCAAATTGAAGGCGGTCGGGCTGGAGTGGGTCGATTTTCAGGTAATGCGCCGGACGTACTCGTCATTGATGCGGGAAAAGGGCATCGATCCGAAGATCGTCGCGGATCTGATGGGACAAGATCTGGATGTAAATCTGAATACGTACACTCAGACTTCGATGGACAGTCGGCATGAGGCGGTAAAGACGTTGGAAACGGCGTTTATTAATTAGTGCGGCAGAACTGCGGCAGACTTCTTATTAACAACTTCTAAGCGACTGCTTTCAAAGAGCGGGAGACCGGGCTCGAACCGGCGACGTCCAGCTTGGGAAGCTGGCATTCTACCGCTGAATTACTCCCGCTGACTTTTCCGATTCTACAGGTTCGACAAGTTTTCGCCAACTCTTCAACCATTCTCGGGAGGAGGGGGCTCATCGCTTCCGACTCCCTCCTCAATCCACTGCTTTTCGATCGTGCGGTTGCGCATCCAGCGGCGGACAATGGCGATCAACGCGAGGCCTGTGATCGCCAGCCACAGAATATTCGACGAGGTCAGTTCGGGCAGCCACGCGGTCCACATGCGCTGGCGATTCCAGAACTCCGCCTCCGCGGCGTCCGGTGTTAACCCCGCCGCTTCCGTGAATGCATGATCGAACGACGCACCGTCGTTCATGCGCGACAGGATTTGCGCGCCGAACGACTGGCCTTCGCGCCGCAACAGATCATGCACGAACGCTCCCGAGAGTGCGTAGGCGCGCGTCTGCTCGGTCTGCCCGCCTTCAAACATCCGATCGATATCCGCCAGGCTCTGGACCGGTGCGAGCGCCCACTGGTACACAAACTGCCCTTCGTCTTCCCAACGCCAGCCGCGTTCGGCCGACATCGCCAGACCCTCATTGAACCAGCGCGGAACGGGACGTTCGGCGGACGCGCGCCCGATCAGCACATGCGTCACTTCGTGTCGCAGCACGTCTTCCAGAGATCCGTTGGGATAGCGCGGAGTTCGCGCCGGAAAAATAACGACCATGCTCTCGCCGCTTGACGCAAATCCGGCAACCCATGGTGAAACGTTGCGAGCCACCTCCGAGATCTCCGGCGCGAGTACGACCTGGATCGGTGGTCCGGTATCGGCCAATCCGACAAGCCGCGCAATGTCGTCGAATCGCTTCGGTTCGATGGCCTCCAGCCGCTTTTGAACCGATGACAGCTCCGGTGGCGCCGCAATTCGAAGTTGAGGGCCGAGCAGCATTGCGAAAATAACGAAGCGTTGCATGTGGTATTTCGTTTATGCCAGATGGCTGCCCATGCGGGAATAGAACCAGCGTTTCACGCATTCCACCACAAACAGATAGATCAGCGCCATCGCTCCCACCGCGGCATAGAACGCGGGAGGCGGCGCGACGAATCCGAAATAAGCGCCAACTCCGGTCAACGGAAGTAGCGCGGCGATGGCAACGACGATCAGTGACGTCGCCGAAAGCCATGGATTCGGCCGGCTGCGAAACGGATTCTTCGTTGTGCGGATGATAAAGATCACCAGCACCTGCGTGGCCATGGACTCGACGAACCATCCGGTTTGGAACAGCTGTTCGCCGGCATGAAAGAGTTTCAGCAACACGAAGAACGTCAGGAAATCGAACAGCGAACTGATCGGGCCCATCACAAACATGAAATTGCGAATGGCCCGCATGTCCCACTGGCGCGGCTTGCGGACGTATTCTTCGTCGACGGTATCCAGCGGGATCGCTATCTCCGAAACGTCATACAACAGATTGTTGAGCAGAATCTGAACCGGACGCATCGGCAGGAACGGCAGCAGCAGCGCACCGCCCGCCATGCTGAACATGTTTCCGAAATTCGAACTTGTTCCCATGTTGATGTACTTCAAAATATTGCTGAACGTACGCCGGCCTTCCAGCACGCCCTGGTGCAGCACTCCCAGATCGTCTTCAAGCAGGATCAAGTCTGCCGCTTCTCGCGCCACGTCCACCGCGCCCTGAACGGAGATCCCGATATCGGCGGAATGCAATGGCGGCGCATCGTTGATGCCGTCGCCCAGATATCCCACCGTGTGGCCGCGCCGTTTCAATGCCAGAATCACGCGATCCTTCTGCGCCGGATTCACCCGGCAAAACAGTGTCGTCGTCTCCGCGCGCGCGGCCAGCGCCGAATCGTCCAGCTGCGCCATGTCGGATCCGGTCAACACTCCCGAGATTGGCAGTCCCAGTTCGCGGCACACATGCTGTGTGACGAGGTCATTGTCCCCGGTCACCACCTTCACCGTGACTCCATCCGCGGCAAGCGCCTTCAACGCACCGGCCGCGCTCGCTTTGGGCGGATCCAGAAATGCCGCGAACCCGGCAAACGTCAGCGACGCTTCGTCGCCGATCACCGCGTGCGTCTGGCCCGGCGGCACATTGCGCCACGCGATTCCGAGGACGCGGAAGCCCTCGGCGCTGAGCGAATCGAGCAGCTTCTTCATGGCGTCCAGCGAGGGCGCGTCGTTGGGCCGGACCCTGCAGTCCTCGCCCCACTCGCAGCCGGTGCAAAGCCGCAGCACATCCTCTGGAGCGCCCTTCACGACAAGAAGCCGGGACGTGTCGTCTTCAACGAGAACGGAAACACGCCGCCGCTCAAAATCAAACGGAACTTCATCGAGCTTCCGCCAGCGGCGAATGTCGATTTCCGAATGCTTGAGAATGGCATCGTCGAGCGGGCTGCGCAGCCCGGTTTCAAAATAGCTGTTGATGTAGGCGAGCTCGAGGACCCGCGCACTATTGTTGCCGTCGGCATCGATGTGCCGTTCGAGCCGGATGCGCGCGTCGGTGAGCGTGCCGGTTTTGTCGGTGCAGAGCACGTCCATGCTGCCGAGGCTGTGAATCGCAGAAAGTTTCTTCACGATGACGTGCTTGTCGGCCATGCGCAGCGCGCCCTTCGCAAGAGTCACTGAAACGACCATGGGAAGCAGTTCCGGAGTCAGACCAACAGCGAGAGCCACCGCAAACAGAAAAGATTCGAAGAAAGGTTTGTGCGAGATCGCGTTTACCAGCACCACAAACAGAACCAGCATCACCGTCAGCCGCATGATCATCATGCCGAACTGCCGGGCGCCGAGTTCAAACGCCGACGGCGGCGGCGCCTTGTTCAGCGATTTAGCGATCTGACCGACGGTTGTCGCGCTGCCGGTGCGCTCGACAAGGACGTGCGCCGAGCCGCTCATCACCGAAGAGCCCATGAAGGCGCGCGCATTGTCGCCATCGGCGTCGTGGCTTTTTTCGACGGGATACGGTTCGCCGGTCAACAAGGCTTCATTGACGAAAAAATCGCGGCTTTCCAGAATCCGGCCGTCGCCGGGAACCAGATCTCCCGCACTGAGCATCACCACATCGCCGGGAACAATCCCCTTCGCGGAAATCATCACCGGCGTTCCATCGCGGATTACGCGGGATTGGAGCGCGACGGATTCGGAGAGTTTTTCGGCTGCGCGGCTGGCGCGGTGTTCCTGAACGAAATCGAGGATGACGCCGGCCAGGACGATGGTGTTGATGATGACGAAGCTCGTGGTGTCGCCGGTCGCCGCTGAGAAGACGCCGGCAACGAGGAGAATCAGGACCAGGGGATTCCGGAAGTGATAGAGAAATTCGAGAACAACCGCACGACGGTATTTCCCACCAATGACGTTGGGGCCGAACTGGACAAGACGGGAGGTGGCTTCCGCGCTGGTGAGACCGGAGCTTGCAACGAACACTGAATCAGGCACGATTATTAACTCTCTATTGTCGCGCGGAGCGCATCGACACTGTAGGCGCGGTCATTTCCTGATGGCTTCGCCCTGTCGGGCTTGCATTCGCTCCGCTCATCGACCGCGCCTACAGTTCAGACCAGCTCGAAATCGATGAAACCTTTTTCCGGATTGGCGGAAATCAACTGCACTTTCACACGGTCGCCCACGTCGAGATTCGGCGGCGGGCCGGCGAGCTTGCCTTCCACGGGCGGATGCGACAGTCGCACCCAGGTTCCATCGCGGGAAACTCCGGACACCACGGCGCTGAACTTCTGTCCGATGCGGGACATCAGCAACGTCGCCGCAGCGCACTTGCGGACGAATCGTTCGACTTTATTGGCATCGTCTTCCTTTTCCGTGCAGTGCCGCGCCAGGGCATCCAGTTCCGAAGCCGAGTACGGAATTTTCTGTCCCGCAATTGCGGCCTTCAACAAACGCTGAGTAATCAGGTCGGGATATCTCCGGTTCGGCGCCGTGGAGTGCGAGTAATTCTGTACCGCGAGGCCGAAGTGTCCCGGCGCTTCGTCGCCCGGCATTTTCACCACATATTCGCCGCGGCCCAGCAGCTTGATAATCGCCAGAGACAGATCCCCGAAATGCGACGGACTCGATCGCTGCTGCGCCTGTAGAAAATCTTCGAGCGCCCCTCCATCCGGTTCACCCGGAAGACTGCCGCCCAACGAGGCGGCCAGCGCCACGATGCGATCCCATCGTGCGGGAACACGAACGACGCGGCGTATGCTGGGGAAATTTTTGGTGTCGAGAAATCCTGCGGTGGCCTGGTTCGACGCAATCATGAAATCTTCAATGATGTAACTGGCACGATTCTGCTGCCGCGTTTCCAGATCGAGCACGGAGCCTTCCGGCGACATCACCGGCCTCAGCTCCTGGGTGTTGAACGACAATGCGCCGGCCTCGTGACGGCGCACGCGAAGCATCTGCGCAGTTTCATCCTGGAGTTTGATCTGGGTCTGAAGCTCGGCGCTCTTGTTGATTTTATCCAGAGTGCGATGGCCCGCTTCGGAGATACCAGTTTCGGTTTTCCCCTCGAGCCAGGCCGCCACGGCGTCGTAGGTGAGCTGGGCCTTGTTTTCGACGACCGCCGGATAGTTCGTGGATTCCAGCACACTGCCGTCGGGCGCAACCAGCATCTCCGCAATCATGGCGAGCCGTTTGCCTCCTTCGTTCAATGAACTGAGGTCGGTGGACAAACCTTCCGGCAACATCATGAATGTTTCGACGCCCGTATAGACCGAGGTCGTGTTCTGCGCCGCAGCCCGATCCAGAGCGGAGCGGAGCGGCACAAACCAATCCACGTCGGCGATGCCCACATAAACGCGGGTTCCCTTCGCTTCGTTCTGTACATATTCGATCTGGTCGAGATCGCGGGAATCGTCGTTGTCGATAGACGACCACAGCCATGAACTCAGATCGCGAATCTTCAGGGAATCGAAGGGAGGTTCGTGCGCATTGCTCAATTCCTTGTGCACTTCCTCAGGAAAACGGACGAGAAAACCCCGCGCCTGCATGGCGCGTTCGGCAATTGTTTTCAGATCTCGGCTCATGCTGCGAAGGTATCACAGCGCAAAAGTGGTTGCAGAGTTTCGATGGACATCATTAAATGTCAGATGGCCGTATGGAAAAAATGAGAAACAGTGGGCATCCACAGCGTATGAAGGTGACGCTGGGCATTGTCCTCGGAGCCTTGGGGGTGAGTTGCATCATTCTGGCGCTGCTCTTTGGAAGCAGTGTCCTGAAGGGACAAGCTGGCCCTGGTGCGTCCAACCCTGCATCGAATGTCGGATCGACGGGAGTATTTACTCCGGCACATCCCACCGTGTCGCTGGCCGTCCGTCACTTTTTCGGATTGCGGGCCGACCCGATCCAACCCATCGCCTACGTTCACAGTGCACATATCGAAAAGGCGCAGATGGAGTGCCTGGATTGTCATGTCAATGCAACGGCCGGACCGCGGGCCACGATACCGGGCGTGTCGTCGTGCATGACCTGCCATAACAAAATCGCAACGGACAAACCGGCGGTTCAGCAGATCGCGGCGTACTTCAGCCGGGGTGAAGACATTCCGTGGCAGCGCGTTTACGGCTGGAACGACGAAGCTCACATACGATTCAATCACGCGCCGCATCTGGCCGCTTCGATCCAGTGCGCGAAGTGTCACGGCGATGTCGGAAGCATGACCGTGGCGAGACGTGTTGTCGATCACACCATGGGCTTCTGCATTACATGTCATAAGGAAAGAAAGGCTTCGATCGATTGCGTTTCCTGTCACTTCTGACCGGCCACAGTCGTACTACTCAATTGAAATGGACCGACGCGATTTCCTGAAAATCACCGCAGTCACCAGCGCCAGCGCGACGCTCAGCAGCTGCAGCAGTCCCGAACTCCAGATGATCCGCTTCATTCCGGAAGAAGAGATCTCCGGTGGCATCGCCGCGTGGAAGCCGAGCATTTGCCCGCTCTGTCCCTCCGGCTGCGGAATGCTCGTCAGAATCATGGACGGCGAGGCCGAAGTGATTCGCAACGGCAAAAAGGGCCTGATTCAGATGGGGCTTGCGAAAAAACTCGAAGGCAATCCGGATCACCCCATCAGCCTGGGCAAATTGTGCGTGCGCGGACAGGCGGGCGTTCAAGTGACGTATCATCCGGACCGCATCACGCATCCCTTGAAGCGAACCGGAACGCGCGGCTCAGGACCGTTTCAGGAAATTACCTGGGACGAAGCCATCTCGACTCTGGTGTCGCAACTCGATTCCCTCTCTGCTGCGGGTAATTCAAAGGCGTTAGCTTTCCTGACAAAACCCATGCGCGGCCAGCGCCCGATTCTGATTTCTCAGTTCCTCGATCGATTCGGAGCGCCTCCTCCGGTAATGTTCGATCCGTTTGACGATCATGTGCTCCGCCAGGCCAATGCGCGAAGCTTCGGGCATGCGCAGCTGCCAACCTTCGACCTTGCGGGTTCACGCTACGTGATTGCATTTGGAGCCGACTTCCTCGGAACGTGGAATTCGCCGGTGCCTCAAAGCGTCGGATACGGAGATATGCGTCAGGGAAAACCGGGACAACGCGGAAAATTCGTCCAGGTTGAGGCGCGCATGTCGCAGACCGGCGCGAATGCTGACGAATGGGTTCCGGTGTTTCCAGGCACCGAAGGCGTTCTCGCACTGGGATTGGCTCACGTGATTGTGAATTCCAAATTGCGAGCCGCCACTGCGGCCGGAAGAGCCGGTGAGCAGATTGAAGGCTGGGCGAGCGGACTCCGCGACTACACGCCCGAAAAGGTTGCGGCCCTGACCGGACTGAAGGCGGATCGCATCGCGCGCCTCGCGCGCGAGTTCGCGGAAAACATGCCGGCCGTAGCGTTGATTGGCGGAACTCCACTGGCACATACGAATGCAATGTTCAGCGCGCTGGCGGTGAACGCGCTCAATGCCCTGGTGGGAAGTGTCGGGAAGCCCGGCGGCATCTCGTTCATGCCGCAGCCCGCGCAATCGGAGCAAACACCCACACGCGGTTTCGATAAATTACTGACGGAATCTCCAAAGGTTCTGCTGCTGCACGACGCCAATCCCGTGTACGGGTCGCCACAGGCCTGGAACGTGCGCGATGCGTTTTCGAAAATTCCGTTCATCGCCAGCTTTGGAAGCTTCATCGATGAGACCAGCATTCTTGCGGATCTTATTCTTCCGGATCATTCGTTTCTCGAATCGTGGGTCGACGATGTACCGGAATCCGGGGCTACCACCGCCGTCATGAGTGTGGCGCCGCCGGCAATGCGGCCGCTTCATCAGACGCGCGCCATGCCGGACGTGCTTCTCGACGTGAGCCGCCGGCTGGCAAAACCGCTGAATCCTCCGCTGCCCTGGAAGACGTATGAAGAGATGTTGAAGGCTTCCGTGGAATCCCTCTCTTCGGCCCCCGATGCCTGGAAGAACGCCAAACTCAACGGCGGCCTCTGGGAATTCGGGGAATTCGGGGAATTCCAGGGACGCGCACCGGAACTCCTGCGGAGTTCCGGTGCGCGTCCCTGGAATTCCCCACAGTTTGATGGAGAGGGGGCGAAGTTCCCGTTTCACTTCCTGCCATACAAATCGCAGTCGTTTCTGGATGGGTCGCTGGCACACCTTCCCTGGCTGCAGGAATTGCCGGATGTCCTCTCGACGGCGATGTGGAGCAGCTGGGTGGAGATCCACACCGAAACCGCGAAGGGACTCGGGCTTGTGCAGGGTGACGTTGTCGAAATTGCATCGAACCACGGGAAAATTCAGGCTCCCGTCCTGGTGTCTCCCGGCATTGCACCCAATGTCGTTGCCATGCCGATGGGACAGGGACACGAAACATTCACGCGCTTTGCCAGCGGCAGAGGTGCGAATCCGATCTCGATTCTGGCTCCCATCACCGAGCCGGAAACCGGCGCGCTGGCATGGGCCGCGACGCGCGTCCGGGTTTCGAAAGTACAGGGCACGTCGAAATTGATTTTGTTCGCGGGCGGCATGCGGGAGCATCCCGAACAGCATCGCTAAGGAAGGTAACGAAATGGCCGGTCAATCGCATCGCTGGGGAATGGCTGTGGATCTGGATCGCTGCACGGGCTGCGAAGCCTGCGTCGTAGCCTGTCACTCGGAAAATAATTTGCCGACGGTGGGCGACACCGAAGCCGCGCGCGGAAGAGCCATGCATTGGATTCGGGTAGAGCGTTACTGGGAAGGCGAATTCCCGGAAGTGAAAGTGAAATTCCGGCCGGTGCTCTGTCAGCAATGCGATGAAGCGCCGTGTGAACCGGTGTGCCCGACGTTCGCCAGTTCGCATTCCGAGGAAGGACTCAACGCACAGATATACAACCGCTGCATCGGCACACGCTATTGCGCGAATGCCTGCGGCTACAACGTACGCTTCTTCAACTTCAGCGCTCCGGTCTGGGACAAGCCGCTGCACCTCCAGTTGAATCCGGATGTCTCGGTTCGAGAGGGCGGCGTCATGGAGAAATGCACCTTCTGCGTCCAGCGCATCAATGCGGCAAAGGTCGCGACCGGAATTCAACAGCGGCCGTTGATGGATGGGGAAATCCAGCCGGCCTGCGTGCAGTCTTGCACGGCGAATGCGATGGTGTTTGGCGATTTGAATGATCCGGAAAGCGCCGTGTCGAAATTAGCCTCCTCGCCTCGCGGAACAAAGCTCATGGAGGAACTGGGCACCAAACCGAAAATCACCTACCTGCAGCGGGAATCCTGGCATGAGACGGCACGCGGCTAATTCCAATCATCACAGTCTCACTGCCGATCTGCTGCGTCCCGTGCTGCAGACTTCGACGACGTTCTACGTGATCACTGCGGTGCTGGGAAGCATCGTGTTAGCCGGATTTGGAACCTGGTTCTATCAGATTTATTACGGAATCGGCGTCACCGGAGACAACTGGCCCGTGTTCTGGGGCTTTCACGAAACGAACTTTGTCTTCTGGATCGGCATCAGCCACGCCGGCACGTTGATCTCGGCGATCCTGCGCATCGTCAACGCGACATGGCGGCGCCCGGTCACACGATGCGCGGAAGTCATCACGGCATTTGCGCTGATGATCGGCGCGATGTTTCCGCTGATCCATCTGGGACGTCCGTGGCTGGCGTGGTGGCTGATTCCCTATCCCAGCGAGCGCGGCCTGTGGCCGAACTATCGTTCGCCACTGGTCTGGGACTTTTTTGCGATCAATACCTACCTGCTTTCGAGCCTTCTGTTCCTGGCGCTGCCGGCCATTCCGGATTTCGCATTGATCCGCGACACCACGACGGGCTGGAGAAAAAAGCTTTACGGGAAACTCAGCTTGGGCTGGCAGGGAACGCCGAAACAGTGGCACCGCCTCGAATCCGCAATGCACCTGATGGCTCTGGCGATTATTCCGATCGCGATATCCGTGCACACCATCGTGTCGTTTGACTTCTCGATGGCCGTGGTCCCGATGTGGCACTCCACCATCTTCGGGCCTTATTTCGTTGTCGGCGCTATCTTCAGCGGCATCGCTGCACTGAACATTGTGATGGCAATTGTTCGCAAAGTGCTGCAGCTGGAAAAATATCTGCAGCCGATTCACTTTCAGAATCTCGGGAAGCTGATGCTGGCGATGAGCCTGCTGTGGGGTTACTTCGTATTCAACGAACGTCTCGTCACCTGGTATGGAAACACCCCGCATGAAATGGCCGCGTTGTGGTCCACGCAAATGGGACGGTATTCGCCGCTGTTCTGGACCATGGTGTTCTGCAACTTCATTCTTCCCTTTCCCCTGTTAACCATTCGAAAACTGAGATCGATCAGCGCTACGGTGATTGCCTCTGTCGGCGTCGTGATCGGCATGTGGCTCGAGCGATTCCTGATCATTGTGCCGTCGCTGTCATACAAGGGAACGCCATATTCCTGGGGTTCGTACATGCCTCGATGGCCGGAGATTGTGATTTTCAGCTCGTCTTTCGCGGCGATGGCGCTCCTTTATCTTCTGTTCTCGAAATTCATTCCCATCATTTCCATCTGGGAGATGAAGGTGGGCGAGCATCCGGAAATCAAGATCGCGGCACACGTACAGGAAGCGGAAGCCGCCGGAGAGCTCCCATGAAAGCCGTCTACGGTTTATTCGCGACTCCGGAGCTGGCACAGCACGCGGTGGATGGCCTGCGTCAGGCGGGAATCGCGGAGCACGACATCACGATTCAATCGTCGGAACCGCTGGAAGAGTACGAATTCGGATCGCGCGACCGCCATACGTCCATGCCCTGGATCGCGGTACTGGGAGGAGCGATTGGATTCGCCGCCGCGTACTTTCTGACGTCGATTACACAGCAGGCCTGGCCAATCAATACCGGCGGCATGCCCATCGTCACGAACTGGTCGAACACAATTATCCTGTTCGAAATGACGATGCTCGGAGCGGTGTTCGCGACAGTTCTCACGCTTCTGGTAGCGGCACGAATTCCGGGACGGCTGCCGAAGTTCTACGACGCGCGGATTTCCGACGGCTCCATTTTGATTGGTGTGGCAGACCTGAAGAACATCAAAAAAATGGAGAAAGTGGAACGAGCGCTTCAGGCCAGCAGCGTGGGGATTCAGACGGTGGGAATTAACTAGCCGACTTCACGTTATCCATCCAATCAAATTCAATAATTTGGGGACAGGCCCCGAAATCGCCGCACTGTTACTGCAAATACGATGCGGGCGTTGCGATTTCGATTCCAGTCCCCAAATTATTCACGCCTTCCTGAAGTACCAGGAAGCCTTCTTAACAATAATAGTCACCGGTGCTGCGGGAGCAGGAGTCGATCAGTCCGGGCGAAGGCAGGCGCGAATTTTCACAAGCTGTTCGAGCAGCGGGCGAAGCAGCGAAAGATCCAGGGCATTCGGTCCATCGGACAATGCCTTCGATGGATTGTCATGCACTTCCATGAAGAGCCCATCCACTCCCGCAGCCACGCCCGCGCGCGCCAGATGCGGAATGTATTGGGGCTGCCCGCCGGATTTATCTCCCTGACCGCCGGGCAACTGAAGGCTGTGCGTTACATCGAGAACGACGGGGCAGCCGAAACTCTGCATGATCGGGAATGACCGGAAATCCACCACCAGATTGTTGTAGCCGAAGGAAGCGCCGCGCTCGGTCAGGATCAGACTTTCGCTTCCGGCCTCGCGTGCTTTAACCACGACATTCTTCATTTCCCACGGTGCGAGAAACTGTCCCTTCTTGACGTTCACGATCTTGCCGGTTTTCGCGGACGCCACAATCAGGTCGGTCTGCCGGCTCAGGAATGCGGGGATCTGAAGGATATCGACGACCTCTGCGATTGGCGCGGCCTGATCCGGCAAGTGAACGTCAGTCAACACGGGAACACCGACAGACTTCCGGACCTCCGCAAGAATCCTGAGGCCATCATCCATTCCAGGCCCGCGAAACGAATGGATGGACGATCGGTTCGCCTTATCGAACGACGCTTTAAAGACGAACGACACACCGCATTCGGAAACGATCTTCTTCAATGCGGTGGCCATGAACAGAACGTGATCGCGGCTTTCGATGACACAAGGACCGGCAATCAGGAACAGCCGGTCCTTCAGGTCGATCTTGAAATCCGGAATGGAGTAACTCATTTTGCGGCCAGCCGGCCGGCACGCGGGCGCGCCAGACGGCGGTCGTGTGCGGCGCCGATGAACGATGCGAACAACGGGTGCGCCTCGAGCGGCCGCGATTTGAACTCCGGATGGAACTGGCAGCCAAGGAACCACGGGTGATCGGCGATCTCGACGATCTCCACGAAGTTCTTGTCGGGCGAGACTCCGGAAATAATCATCCCCTTTTCCGTCAGCGCCTTTTCAAATGCGCGATTGAACTCGTATCGATGACGATGCCGTTCCGATATCGACGACGCGTGATAGATGCGGTTCGCCAGCGATCCTGGAGAGAGTTCTGCGGGATACGCGCCCAGCCGCATTGTCCCGCCGATGGTGTCGACGCCAAGAAGATCGCGCAGTTTATAGATCACGGGATTCGGCGTATTCGCTTCGAACTCGGTACTGTTGGCGTCGGTCAATCCACAGACGTTGCGCGCATACTCGAGCGTGGCGCACTGCATGCCAAGACAAATTCCAAAGTAGGGCACCTTCTGTTCGCGCGCGCACTGAATGGCGCGAATCATGCCGGGAATTCCGCGTTTGCCGAATCCGCCAGGGACGAGAATCCCGTCGTATTGGAGCAAACGTGCAGCGGGGTCTTCGTCGGTTTCAAGACTCTCGGCTTCGATCCAGTGAATGTTGGTTTTCAAATTGTGCGAGAGGCCGCCGTGGATCAGCGCCTCGCGCAAACTCTTGTAGGCGTCTTCCAATCCGACGTATTTGCCCACGACACCGATGGAAACTTCGCCCATCGGATGATGGACGCGCTCGACGAGCACTTCCCAGGCCTCCATGTGCCGCTCGGTTTGCGGCAGATTCAACATGCGGACAATCTGATCGTCGAGACCTTCGGCGCTGAGCACGAGAGGAACCTCATACACACTGGAGACGGCGTCTTTTGCGGTGATGACCGCGGCCTCCGATACGTTGCAAAACAGCGCGATCTTGCTTTTCATGTCGGGCGCCAGGTACCGATCCGTGCGGCACAGCAGAATATCGGCCTGAATTCCGATCTGAAGCAGTTCCTTCACGCTGTGCTGCGTGGGTTTGGTCTTGAGCTCACCGGCCGTGGGAATCCAGGGCACCAGAGTGAGATGAACGAACAAACTGTTTTCGCGGCCCACTTCCTGCCTCATCTGGCGGATGGCCTCCAGAAACGGCAACGACTCGATGTCGCCGACGGTGCCGCCGATTTCCACAATGGTGATGTCGACGTTTTCCGAAACTCTCTTGACGGCTTCCTTGATCTCGTTGGTCACATGTGGAATGACCTGAACCGTCTTGCCCAGGTAATCGCCGCGCCGTTCCTTTTGAATAATTGTTTCGTAGATGCGGCCGGTGGTGAGGTTGTTGCGCCGCGAGAGTTCCGCGTGGGTATAGCGCTCGTAGTGTCCCAGATCGAGGTCGGTTTCGGCGCCGTCATCGGTGACGTAGACCTCGCCGTGCTGGTATGGGCTCATGGTGCCGGGATCGACATTCAGATACGGATCGAACTTGAGCATCGTCACGGTGAACCCGCGGCTCTCCAGAAGACATCCAATCGATGCGGCCGCAAGGCCCTTGCCCAGCGACGACACCACTCCTCCGGTCACGAAAATAAACTTCTTATTCATAGTGCATTCCTATTCATTCCCAACAGTGCTTTGAATTTCTCGAGGTCCGCGGGAGTATCGATCCCCCACGATTCGCCTTCAACTTCAACAACGCGTATTCGAAATCCATGCTCGAGCGCACGCAACTGCTCGAGCCGTTCGGAAATTTCCAGGGGCGTTCGATCGAGTTTCGTGAATGCCCTGAGGAATTCGACCCGATACACATACAGGCCGAGGTGGAGAAAAGTGGTCCCATTGTATGGAATTGGCGAACGGGAAAAATACAGCGCGAAACCATTGCGGTCCACAACGACCTTCACGCGATTGGGATCGGCGATCGCTTCCGGGTCTGTGAGTGGTGTCATCAGCGTGACGATTTGCGAGTCCCGGTGGCGGGCCGCTGCCACCGCACGGTCAATAAAGTCCGGTTCGATGAGGGGCTCATCTCCCTGAATGTTGACGACGAGTGCATCGTCGGGCAGATGCATGGCAGCTTCGGCCAGGCGATCCGTGCCGCTTTGGTGGTCCAAACGGGTCATGGTGGCCTTTCCGCCAAACTTTTCCACAACCCGAATAATGCGTTCGTCATCGGTTGCCACAAGAATGCGATCGATCGACTCCGCTCGCTGGACCCGCCTGTAGACGTGTTCTATCAATGTCTTACCATAGATCTCGATGACAGGCTTTCCGGGGAGACGGGTGGACTCGTATCTTGCTGGGATGATCGCTATGGCGCTTTCAGACTTCACGATCGGCACATCTTCGTCGGTGGAAAAAATAAGGTCCGACTATAGCACGCAGAGGGACAGCTGGGGTCCGGAACTGGCAACGAGATTGCTCGGAAATAAATGGTGCAGGTTAGGCTAACCATCAATATAATGGGCCGCATCGTCGTCGAACAGCGGCTGAAAAAAGCGAAAGCTTCTGCAAAATTTCAGGAGACCAAGATGGCCCGGAAACAATTTCTCGCAGGCGTCGCACTCCTTCTCACTACCCTGACGTGTGTCACTTCCGCCCAGGATCAGATCTTTAAAACACCCACTCTGAAAATGGATGTCGATCTTGTGCTGGTCAACGCGACGGTCACCGAATCGGGTCGTAATCGAACAGTCACTGGTCTTGACCAGAAGGATTTCCGGGTTTGGGAAGACAAAATCGAGCAGAAGATTGCGTACTTTTCCTCTGAAGGCGTTCCGGTCAGCGTTGGAATCATCTTCGACATCAGCGGCAGCATGAAGGACAAGATCAACAGCGCTCGCAATGCCGCAGCAACGTTCATCAAGAGCGGCACGCGCGAAGACGAATATTTTGAAATTCAGTTTTCGGACCGGCCTCAGGTGGTTTCGGATTTCACCACCGATGTGACGAAGCTTCAGAACCGGCTGCTGTCCACACCGACAAAGGGAAGCACTGCTCTGTACGACGCGGTATATCTCGGGCTCAACAAGCTGAAGGAAAGCAACAACCCGAAAAAGGCTCTGCTGCTGATCACGGACGGCGAAGACAATCGCAGCCGCTATTCCTACAGCAACGTCCGCGATTTCATGCGGGAGCAGGACGTTCAGCTGTATGCGATCGGAATTCTGGATCCGGCAACCGGCGTGGGCCGGGACCCATTGGTTCAGCTCACGGAGATCACCGGTGGCCGGGCGTTTTTCCCGAATGCCGCGTTTGAAATGCCGGACATCTGCAAGAAGATTGCGACGGAACTGAAGAACCAGTACGTCATTGGCTATCACTCTACAAACTCTGCAAAGGATGGGGCCCTGCGCAAGATCAAGGTGACGGTCAGTACTCCGAAGGGACGCGACCTACCCCAGCTGAATGTTCGCGCCAAACAGAGTTACTTCGCCCCCACCGGCGACGAGCCTCCCGCCGGCAAGAAGTAATCCACAACGATGATGCGTCTGGCCAAATTCGTCGTCGTCGGCATGTTGTCGACGTTGGCACTTGCCGGCCAGACTGCAAAGGTTCCCACCCCGCCTCCCGGCAACGACGAAGGCACGTTGACGCTCAACGTTCGCCTGGTCGTGATACCGGTTTCCGTGACGAACAAGGAAGGCAAGCTGATCGACAATCTGCGCCAGACAAACTTCCAGGTTTTCGAAGACAACGTCGCGCAGGAAATCACGCTGTTCCGGCACGAAGATATTCCCCTCAGCCTCGGCCTGATCATCGACAACAGCGCCAGCATGCGCAACAAGAGACAGCGCGTGAACGTTGCCGCGTTGAATTTCGTCCGCGAAAGCAATCCGGATGACGAGACGTTCATCGTGGACTTCAATGAAGATGCCACGCTGGTACAGGACTTCACTCAGAGCATGGCCATTCTAGTGGATGCCCTGAGCGACATCTATCCGCATGGCGGTACCGCCTTGAACGATGCCATTTACCTGGGGCTGGATCATCTGAAACTGGGATCGCGCGACAAGAAGGCCCTGCTGGTCATAACCGATGGTGAGGATATGGACAGCAAGTATGGAATCAATCCACTGCTGGAGCATATCCGCCAGGCCAGCAACATCTCGATCTACGCCATTGGCTTGTTGGAAGAGAACGATGACCGAGGAGGACTATTCAGCAAGCCTCCTTCGAAAAAAGCAAAGGAAGAACTCACCCGGATCGCCGAACTGACCGGAGGCGAAGCGTATTTTCCAAAAACCGTGGATGAGGTGACCGATATTTGCAAGCGGATCGCGCGCGACCTCCGAAATCAATACACCCTCGGATATAAACCGACCAATTCTAAGAATGATGGCGGTCCGCGCGTGATCAAAGTGAACGTGGCGCCACCTTCGGGTGTCTCGAAACTGAACGTACGATACAAGACGGGTTACACAGCCCCGTCTCCATAAACTCAATCAGGGGAAACCACAATGACTCGAACCCACTCCTTGCTCGCGTTTATTTTCACGTTGGTGTTGTCCGGCCTGGCCGCTGCTCAGGCCATAGGCCCGGACACTGTCTTCGTTGCTGTAACCGTCAACGGCCCGAAAAAGGTGGCCGCGCCGGGATTGAAAGCGGAAAACTTTCAGATCACCGAAGACGGCGTCGAACAAAAGATCATTGCGTTCTCGCCGGCGGACGGACCGTGGGATATCAACATTTTGCTTGCCAATAGCGCTTTACTGCCCGGACGCGCGGACCGGACATCGAATGCCATTCGTGATGCGGTCGACACCTTCCAGAAGACCAGCCATCCAATGAGCAAAATCAAAATTGACGAACTTCATTTTGGCTCTGACGCAATGTATGCCGCAATCGATCGGAATCTCGTGGATCTGCAGAAAACCACGAATCCCCGGCGGGGCCTTATCGTGATCACCGACGGATTTGATTCGCCGGGCGGAGATGCCGCCAACGGACTGGTGGAGTACTCCAGGAAGCTGAATATTCCGATCTGGTTCCTCTACACCAGAACCCAGGGACCAGACCCTACGGCTCAGGTTGGTGCCAGGGGAGCGAACTATTCGCTGACCGGAGGAGAATCCCTGACGGTCGTCGCTGAACAAACCGGTGGCGCCATCTATTTCGTCGATGCGTTGCACCAACTGGAAGCACAGTGCAAGGATCTGGCGAATGAACTCCGCAACAAGTATGTGCTGGGATTCAATTCCACGAACGACAAGAAAGACGACAAGTGGCGCAAGCTGAAGTTGAAGTTCACGGCGCCGGCCGGTCAGAAGCTGGATACCAGCATGAAGGGCAAATACTTCGTTCCGAAACCGCTGAAGTAGTCAAAAGTTGCCGCAGGCGACCGCATAGCTCTCGGCGTGATCGATGAGCTATGCGGATTATTTCTTTGTTGCCGGCTTGACTGCGGCCGCCGGCTTCGCCGTCTCTGACGTGTCGCGGCGAAATCGCACCTGATACTCCGAGGAGACCGGTCGGATACGGATTGCTTTCTCCGCATCAGGCCCCGGATTGCCTGAGCGATAACGCAAGGTGTACTGGCCGCGCAGTTCCGCCGCAATATCCTGAACGAAGACAATCATCCGCTCAACGGTAAAATCGGTGGTGAGGTCCGGTATGTCGACAACCATGGACCGGCCACCGCTATCCACGGCCATTTCCCTCAGGACGGAAACCTCAAACGTCGGCTGCCCGGGATCTTCCCCCGGCAGCCCCCAGGCATCCCATCGCATGCCGAATGTGTACACCGGAATTTCCGAGTCGTGCAGGCTGGCCTTCAGTTCATCCAGTTTGTCTCCGCTGGTGTCGTGGACATCGGTGATCACCACCAGGGCGCGCTTCCGATACTTTCCCTTTTTGGTCTGCTTCAGCGCATCGACGACGGCGTGATACAGATGCGTGGAACCGCCAACCGTGTTGTTCTTATACAGAGTATCGGTGAGCTTCTTGTGATCCGTTGAAAAACCCTGCTTCACATGAAGTCCTTCATCGAAGGTCATGAAAAGAAATTCGTCCTGCGGCTTCATCAATTTCACAAGCACTCGCGCCGCGCCATCGGCCGCCAGAAGCGCGGCAGAAACCTTTTCCTTGCCTTGAACCGCCAGAGGCAGACGCATGCTGGCGCTCTTGTCGATGAGGATGCCGATACTGAGCGGGACCTCCGAATCCGGAGCAAAACTGGTGAGCTCCTGGCGAACGCCATTCTCTTCCACCACGAAATCGTCCGCCTTCAAATCCCGCACGTAGCGTCCCTGGTTGTCCAGGACGGTAATCACCACCTGGGTCTCCGGTCCTGTTACCGGAGGCGTACTCTGAGGAGCGGGGGCCGACTGAAGCACAAGCACCATCGCAGAAAGGGACAGCGCAGACGTTAGAAACCTGATCATGTGCCGGGATGATACACCGCCCAATAGAGCAGCGCCAAGTCTGTTACAATGACCGCGCAAAAGATGAGAGTACGACGTGCATGGCCCGGAAGCGCGCTGCTGCTGACGGTAACGTGGGCATTGATGACAGTGGCGCCGGTTGCAAACGCAACCCAGGCTCGCGGCGGCCTGATCACCGGTCCGGGCGGTCGACTCATTCCCGCAGATCCGCCGCCCCTGGAAACCGATCTCGTACTCCTCACCGTTTCGGTGACCAGCAAGGGCATTGGCGTCCCCGGAATTGCACAGGATCGGTTTCAGATTCTTGAAGATGGAGTCGAGCAGAAGATCGCCTACTACTGGGTCGACACCAGGCCGGTCAGTGTTGGGCTCGTCATCGATGGAAGTTCTGCCGTCGATGACCTGATGAATGAGGCAATCCGCGGAGCCGGCCCCGCCTTCCTGAAAACAAAAAGGCCGGAGGACGAGTACTTCGTCATCGTGTTTTCGGATTCTCCCTCCATGGTGGTTACCTACACCACCGATGCCAAACTCATGCCTCGTGTTTTCCCACAGACGGGCGAAGAACCGCTCTACGACGCCATCTACAACGGTCTCGATGCCATGAAGGAAGCCGCAAATCCGAGAAAAGTTCTGCTCGTCATCACCGCCGGTGGAGACAACGGCAAGGGTCAGAATCAGGATCAACTCGTCAACTACACCATTAAACAACCGGTGCAGGTTTATTCCATCGATATGGGAGGCGCGAGCGAACCGGCCAATGTGCTGGAACTTCTGGCCGGCCTCACCGGCGGCCGGGCGACCTTGTCTGGAGCCAGTTCGTATGCCGTCGAAGCCATGTGCGCCGAAATGGCTCAGGCTTTGAAGACTCAGTACCTGATCGGATACCGATCCACCAACACCGCCAAAGATGGCAAACGCCGCGGCGTGAAAGTGAAGATCAGTTCGCCGGCGGGCTCGCCCAAGCTTACCGTTTGGACCAAGTCGGGTTACTACGCGGCAAAGGAACCTAAAGATAAGACCACTGTCGTGAGCGTGAAATGACGCGGGGGCGACTCATCCCGGCCTTCGCTTTGCTGTGGCTGATTGGCTCGACTCCCATTTCTCCCGCCCAGTTCCAGGGCGTCGGCGGAGGACGCGGAGTGAATCCTCGTGATGCGCAGACCGCGGCGCAGTCCGCCCAGCCAGCCGCTCCCGCTGAACCTCCGCCGCTGGAATCGGATCTTGTGCTGCTGACGGTTTCTGTCACGGCATCGGAAGACAAGACGGTACCTGCCCTTTCACTCGATCGTTTTCAGATTCTGGAAGACGGTGTCGAGCAGAAGATCGCGTACTTCTGGGTCGACAACCGGCCCATCAGCGTTGGCCTGCTGATCGACGACAGCGATTACATGACGGCTAACCACAAACTGGACGACCTGCGCGACACGCTGCCGACATTCCTGAAATCGAAAAGACCGGAAGACGAGTACTTCGTTTTGCAGTTCTCCACATTTCCACGAATGACGGTGAGTTACACCACCGATGCAAAACTGGCGCCCACCAATTTTCGCACTCTCGACGATGCCGACGCACCAACTCCGGACACCGCACTTTATGACGCCGTATACCTCGGGCTGGAATCGATCAAGGAATCGGCAAATCCTCGCAAAGCGCTGCTCGTCATCACCGCCGGCGGAGACAAGGGCTGTGATGGAAGCAAAATCACTCAGACCATGAAGCCCGATCAGCTTCTCGCGTTTGCGATCCGTCAGCAGGTACAGATTTATTCGATGATGATTGTCGACGACTGGGGTACGGCCAACGCCGGCGCACCTTGCGAGCAAATACCGAAGGACGCCAGCAATCTTGGGGACCTGGCCAGCAGTACCGGAGGCAAGGATTACCTGGCGTCGAACTCCCAGGGTGGCGTCAATTCCATCGCGACGGAAGTGGCTCGCGCCCTCAAGACGCAGTATCTAATCGGTTACAAATCGACCAACGCCGCCAAAGACGGCAAACGCCGCGGCGTGAAGGTCAAATTGAACCCTCCGGATGGCTCTCCGAAGCTGAAGGTGTGGACCCGGTCGAGCTACGTCGCTCCCAAAGAAAAGCCTTTAGCTACAAGGAATTGATCCCGTCTAACGATGACGGGTCATGCCCCGTTATTAGTGTGCACGGAACGCAGATAGCTCAGTGTAGAATGCGATAATCCTGATTGTTCTTACGGTTACGCTGGAGGGCTCATGAAACGCTCTATCGGTTGGCTGGTAATTCTCATGTCGGTCGGTCTGCTACCCCAGACCACCGCCGCGCAGAGACCTGCTTCAAGTCCTGTGCTTCAGGCACTGGAAGAGGAAATGAAACGCGCCATGACTCTGCTCGGAAAACAGGGAAATCCCGGTCCCTACTTCATGGGCTACGAAGTCAATGAAACGGCCACGGTCGACATCCAGGCGTCTCAAGGCGCTCTGCAATCCAGCGACCGAGACAAAGTGCGCGTTCTGGATGTGGAAGTCCGCGTGGGCGATTACGCTTTTGACAACACCCACCAGATCCGAGGAGGCAATGCCGGCGGTGGAGGCGGTGGCCCGATTCGCCCCGCATCCGTGCTGATGCCGATCGATGACGATATCGATGCCTTGAAGAGCGTGATCTGGCTCGCCACGGACCGCCAGTACAAGAGCGGCGTGTCGCGTCTGACTTCCGTCAAAGCCAACCGCGCCGTCAATGTCGCTGAAGAAGACACATCGGCCGACCTGTCTCGAGAAAATCCACAGAAGGCGGTATTACCGATCAAGAGTTTTGATGTGAACATCTCCGACTGGGAGAAGAAGGCGAAGGCCTACTCGGCCTTGTTCGGCAAGTATCCCGACGTTATTGAAGGCAGCGCCAGTTTCACGTCCAACGCGAACAATCAGTATGTGGTCAACAGCGAAGGCACCTCGGTGCGTTCAGGCACAATTCAGTATCGCCTCAGCCTGTATGCGACGACGAAAGCAACCGACGGCATGGAGCTCTATCGCTTCGAATCCTTCGACGCTCATTCGATCGACGGCATGCCGAAGGAATCCGAAGTTCGCGCGATGGTCGACAAGATGGCGAAGGATTTGAAAGCGCTGCGAAACGCTCCGGTCGTGGATCCGTACACGGGCCCCGCAATTCTTTCCGGCCGCGCAGCCGGCGTTTTCTTCCACGAAATCTTCGGACACCGCATTGAGGGCCAGCGCCAGAAGAACGAAAACGAAGGACAGACGTTTGCAAAGCAGGTGGGCAAAGCGATTCTTCCGTCGTTTATTTCAGTTATCGACGACCCAACAATGGAAAAGGTCGTTGGTATCGATCTGAACGGCTACTACCAGTACGACGATGAAGGCGTGAAATCGCAGCCGGTCAGTGTTGTCGAAAACGGAATCCTCAGGAACTTTCTGCTGTCGCGATCTCCCGTCGCCGGATTCGAATCGTCGAATGGCCACGGCCGCAAGGCACCCGGCTACGGGGCCGTTGGTCGTCAGGGAAACCTGATGGTGAAAGCTTCCAACACAGTGTCCAACGCGAAGTTGAAGGAGATGCTGATCGAGGAAGCGAAGAAGCAGGGCAAGCAGTTCGGCCTGTTCTTCGAAGATATTTCCGGCGGTTTCACGCTCACCACTCGCGACAGCCCACAGGCATTTCAGGTCACTCCGATCATGGTGTACAAGGTGTACGTTGACGGTAAGCCCGATGAACTCGTACGCGGCGTCGATCTGATCGGAACGCCGCTGACGTCGTTCAGCAAAATTGTCGCCGCTTCAGACAAACTGGAAGTGTTCAACGGTTTCTGCGGAGCCGAGTCCGGTTATGTTCCGGTATCTGCCGTTGCCCCCAGCATTCTGACAACGCAGATCGAAGTTCAGAAAAAAGCGAAGTCATCGGAACGCATGCCGATTCTGCCGGCGCCCACAGGAGCCAACTAGGATGAAGCAAACAAAACACCGTAAGAACCCAGGGCAATCGAAGCGGACCGCCTGGTTTTCCACATGGTTCATGTTAACGGCGGCTTTGGTGTCGATGGAACAGAACCATGGCGTGCTTCAGGGCGCACAGGCCCGTGCAGGAGCGCCCGCGGCATCTTCAGACCCTGTGTTGAAGGCGATGGGCGATGAACTCGATCGCTCCATCACCCAGCTGAAACTCAACGACCTGGACAAGCCTTACTTTATTCAATATGTGGTGTACGACGACGAAGACTTCACGGCATCGGCGACATTCGGAGCACTCTCCAGATCTTCTTCGACTCACCAGAGGCTGGTTCACGCTCAGGTTCGCGTCGGCAACTACGATTTCGATAACACCGGATTTGCCGGCGCCCGCGGCGGCCAGTCTACCGGCGTTCTTTCGCAGGCTTCGCTCGACGACGATTACGACGCACTGCGCCATGAACTCTGGCTGGCGACGGACTCTGCATACAAATCGGCCGTCGAGACGATCGCGCAGAAGCGCGCTTACACGCAGAATCGAACGGCGCAGGATGATCCGCTTCCGGACTTTTCGAAGGAGAAGGCCACGAACTCCATTTCCGCGAAGATGAAAATGCAGCTGGACAAGACGAAGCTCGAAAACCAGCTCCGCGAATGGTCGAAGATCTTTCGCGACTTTCCCGCAGTTCAGACTTCCAACATTTCGTATCACGCGCGATTGAATCACCGATACATCGTCAACAGCGAAGGCACGCATACGCTGGAGCCTTCACTGGTGCTTGCCCTGCAGGCATCGGCTTCGACTCAGGCTGCCGATGGCATGCAGATCACCATGGCGATTCCGTTCAGCGCCCGAAGTTTCGACGACATGCCTTCCGCTGCCGCTGTTTCAGAATCCATACGGCAGATGGCAAAGGATGTGACGGCACTGCGAAACGCGCCGGTGCTCGACGCCAATTACTCCGGACCGGCACTGCTCGTCGGACAGGCTTCCGCCGAAATGTTCGCGCGCGTTCTCGCACCGAACCTGACAGAGGAACGTGGTCCGATCGGCGGACGAGGCGGCCAGACTTCCGGCAGCGCCCTGCTGGACCGAATGAAACGACCGGTACTTCCAGCCAACATCTCTGTATACGACGATCCCACGCAAACGAAGATGGTCGACAAGGCGCTGGTTGGCTTCTATCCCATCGACGACCAGGGAATCCCTTCTCAGCGCGTTTCACTGGTCGAAGACGGTCTGCTCACCAATCTTCTGACGTCGCGCCGGCCTTCCAAAGAGCGCCCGCAATCCAACGGGCACGGGCGCGGAGTCCCCGGGCGTGAAACGGCACAGGTGAGCAACTTCGTTGTCAAAGTGGAAAAGGACGGAAAGAGTTACGACGAACTCAAGCAGGAGTTGATGAAACTGGCAAAGGACGAGAGGCTCGATTACGGAATCATGATCAAGATGCTTTCCGGCAACCAGGGCGCAATCGGCACACCAATCCTGACCTACAAGGTCTACGTGACCGACGGACGCGAAGAACTCATTCGCGGCGCTTCCGCCAGCGGACTGACCGTGCAGTCTCTTCGCCATATTCAGTCGGTGGGGAGCGATATGTTTGTCGACAATCGGCTTATCGGGACCCAGGGTGCGGAAACCCCCACCAGCGTCGTCGCGCCTTCGGTAATTCTCGAAGAGCTGGCGCTGGATCGGCCGACCGGCACTCAGCAGAAACCGGCAACGCTGACCAATCCGTACTTTAGTAATTGATAATGGACTTCCACAATAAAGAAATTCTCAAACGATATGCCCGGATGGCCACGGGCCGTCCGTTTGCCCCGATACTGCTGAACATTCTCATTACGTCGGTCTGCGACATGAGATGCGTCCACTGCTTTTTCACCGACGAACTCGACGACAAGGCGCGGAAGAAACTGCAAATGACCACTGCAAATGTGGAACGCATCAGCGAAACGCTGGGCGCCAATCTCGGCGTCCTGATCGTTGCCGGCGGCGAGCCCTTTACCCGGAAGGATCTTCCGGAAATTGCGCGGGCGTTCTACAAGAACAACAAGCTCGACGCGATCGTCCTGATGTCGAACGGACAGATCCAGCAGCGCATATTGCCCGACGTTGCACGCATTCTTGAGGAGTGTCCCAAACTGAATGTGACCGTCGCGCTGGGCATTGACGGGTTGAAGGAAGATCACGAAAGCATTCGTCAGAAGGCCGGAAGCTGGGACATCGTCATCGACACCGCGCGCAAATTGCAGGCGCTGAAAGCACAGTATCCGCGGCTCGATATCCAGACCTGCACGTGTTTCATGAACAGCAATCAGGATCGCATCTTCGAGTGGTACGACTTCCTGAAATACGAATTGAAGCCCGACAAGGTCAATATCAACTTCATTCGTCCGCCGTCGGCGCGGCCGAAGGAACTGATCATCGACAAGATGCGATACGACAAGCTGTCGCACTTGATCAGTGAGGATTCACGGCACGCCGCGATCAAGAACAACTACGCCGGAGACGCGGGATTTTTCAAAGCCGCCATCGATATCTACATGCACGACCTCATCGCAAAGACGGCAATGGACGGACGGCCGCACCTGCAATGCTGGGCCGGTAGCGCCGGCGCCGTGATTTATGACGAAGGCACGATCTCGAGCTGTGAGATTCTCGACGGTGTCGGAAATCTTCGCGACTACGACTGGGATTTCTCCAAAATCTGGTATTCGCCCGCAATGGATGCCCGCCGCGACAAGGTCGCCGACGGCTGCTTCTGCACTCACGAGAGCAATTGCTACTACCCCTCGCTTCCCTTCAACCCGGGACATCTTGCCGAGATCAAAAAGATCGAGCGCGAGATGAAGGAAGCGGCGGCATGCATGACGCGCTAGTTCACTGGTTCCAGGAAAACCGTCGCGATCTTCCGTGGCGCGCGGCCTACGATCCGTATCATGTCTGGGTCTCGGAAGTAATGCTTCAGCAGACCCAGGTCGAAACCGCACTTCCCTACTACTCTCGTTTTCTCACGGCCCTGCCCACGGTTCATGCATTGGCCGGCGCAGATGAACATGAAGTCCTGACGCTTTGGGCCGGCCTCGGCTACTACAGCCGCGCCCGCAATCTTCAGGCGGCTGCGAAAGCTGTGGTGCGGGAACACGGCGGGATGATTCCCGAAGATTATGAGTTGCTGAGGACGCTGCCCGGTATCGGCCAGTACATGGCCGGAGCGGTCATGAGCATCGCGTTCAACAAGCCTTACCCCGTTGTGGATGGAAATGTGAGACGCGTGCTGTCGCGAATCTACGGATGGACGGGAGAAAATCCGAAGCAACTTTGGGAAGCGGCCGACCGGCTGGTGCATCAGGCCGAACCCCGCATCATCAATCAGGCGCTGATGGAGCTGGGCGCGACGGTGTGTTCATTCCGCGCGCCGCGCTGCCTGATATGTCCGGTGCAGGGCGAGTGCGTCGCGTTCAGGCAAGGAACTCAGGAGCAGATTCCTGCGGTGAAGAAACGGCCGGAGACAGTCCGGGTCATGCTGGCGGCAGTGGTGCAACGAGAGAAAGATCTCTATCGGATGCGAAAGGAAAAGGGCCTCTGGGAGTTTCCGATGTTTGGGGAGCTGCCCCGCGGCGAATTCACCAGAGCGGGATCCTGTCGTCATACCATCACGCATCATCGGCTTGAGGTGAATGTCTACACGGGAGAGCTCGGACAAGGGGATGGCTACGAGTGGAAGGATTTCAACGCAGTGCCGGTATCGTCGCTGACAAAGAAAATTCATGGAGTGGCGCAAAGCGGCGGATGAAGGAATCAATATTCGCCAACACGGATTCCCTCACCCGCCGCCCATCTATTGATGGGCGGCACCCTCTCCCTGAGGGAGAGGGATTCGTCCGATTCATTTCACCCCGTACTTCACCAGATCCATTTCCGCATCTTTCACCGGACCGACACCCGACGCGTACCACTTCTCTTCTTTTCCGTGCTCGATTGCACTGGATTCCACCACACGAACAGTCTTCATGAACGTCCCGGCTGGAGTCACGCGGGTCTCCGTTACCGACTTGATTTCCGCGCGGTCCATACCCACGCCCGGTGCTTGTTCCTGATAGAACTTCTGACCAACGCGGGGCTGTGTGGGCATCATCAATCCAAACTTCGCGCCTTTGACTCCTGACATCCACGATCCCTCGTGATTGACAACCTTGCCATTCTTGTAGACGTCCACGTCCTCGCCAAAGTAGTACACATCGTTGGTCGCCGAATCGATGGCGTAATAATCGCGAGTGGCTTCCGCAAGCCCACCTTTCTCGGATTCGCGATCCTCGACGACGCGGGTTTCGACGCCATCGATCATCTTTGTTTCACTAAGGACGGTGACCACCTCGGTTTCTTTCCCATGCTTGTATTCCAGCCGGTATCCCGGCGTGAGATTGAAGTAGGGATTCGATCCCTTCACACCGAGGTTCTTCCTGTCGACCTTGAAGTCCGTCTGGAAATCCTTTCCCGACTGCGCCACCAGCAATACCGCGCTGGAAAGAACGAGCCCCGAAACAACAATCAAACCTTTCATCTCTGCCTCCATACATTCCGCGCAATTTGAACGATAATAACCACAGACCGCTGCGTACCACAACAAATGGAGACCCCATGGCCGATTTCAACGTCAAGACCCTCGAAGCCAATCTCGATTTCGATCACCTCGCCTACTGGGACGTCGTCATTATTGGTGCCGGTCCAGCGGGCCTCGCCGCGGGCCTCACCACGGCCCACCGCGCGCTGACAACTCTTATTATCGAAGCCAAGGACAGTCCAGGCGGCCAGCCGCACTTCCTCTACTCCGACAAACGTATTGTCGACATACCCGGTTTCCCCGATGGAATCACTGGCGAAGAACTCTCCGAGCGAACCTACCGGCAGGCGGTGAATGCGCTCGTTCAATTCCGCTTCAACGAAGAGCTGCTCGGTATCGAAGACACCAGCGAAGTCCAGGACGGTGAACCCCTCAAGCGTGTGGTCACGAACCACAACGCGTATCTCTGCCGCAAAGTCATCATCGCCTGCGGGCTTCTCCACTATCCGCGCCGCCTGGCGATTCTGGATCGCTTGAATTCTGAAAACGTGTACTACAAAAACCCGAAGATCGGCGACTACGAGGGCAGGCGTGTGGCCGTGATTGGAGGAGGCGACTCGGCGCTTGATGCGGCCATGATGGTTCTCGGCCGGCGCGGATCGGTGGATCTTATCGTTCGCGAAGACGTGCCCGTCGGAAAACCCGACACGCTGGCACGCATCCGCAACGCCGGCGCTGCAATTCGCGTGGCGGTGGAGATCGTCGATGTCGAGCGAGCGGACGAGCAGATTCAGCTCACATTGAACGACGGCGAAAAAGTCCGTTGCTCGCTCGCCATCGTCCAGATCGGCTTCCTTTCCGCGAAGGAAACCTTCGAGCGCCTGCGCCTCAGACTGAACGAAGACGGAAGCATCGCCATCGATCCGTATTTCGAGACCAGCCGCGAAGGCATCTTTGCGGTCGGCGATGTTCATGGAGACATCAAGCTGATCGCTGTCGCATGGGCCGAGGGCATACAAGCGGCGATTCATGCATTCAAGGAAATCACCAGCCCGTACTGGTTGAGTGAAAAGCGTCTTCGCGACAGCAAAATTGCGCTGATCGGAGAGAAGATTGCAAAGGCTGCGCGCTCGCGAAAGACCAGTTCGTGACGCGGGTGCTGATTGTCGGCGGCGGATTCGCCGGACTCAACGCCGCCAAGATGCTCGGAGGCGCCCGCGACGTCGAGGTCACGCTGATTGACCGCCACAATCATCATCTGTTCCAGCCGTTGCTGTACCAGGTGGCGATGGCCGGGCTGAGTCCGGCCGATATCGCCGCGCCGATTCGATCGATACTTTCCCGTTACGCCAACGTTCACGTTTTGCTTGGGAACGTCGAGTTGGTGGATTTACAGCGCAAGGTCGCCGTTCTCGACACCGGCGAGATCGCTTTCGATTATCTGATTCTCGCCAGCGGCGCATCGCATTCCTACTTCGGCCATGAGGAATGGGAGCCCGATGCACCGGGACTGAAAACTCTCGAGCAGGCGACCGAAATCCGAAGGCGCGTCCTCACCGCATTTGAAAAAGCCGAACGCGCGACAGACTCCGAAGAGCGGCGAAAATACCTGACGTTTGTGATCGTCGGAGGCGGCCCCACCGGCGTGGAACTTGCCGGAGCCATCGGCGAGATGAGCCGGCACACACTGGCTAAGGATTTTCAGGTCATCGACTCACGTTCGGCGAAAGTAATTCTTGTCGAGGCGGGTCCGCGCATTCTGCCGATGTTTACCGAGCAATCGGCGGCACGGGCAGCTCGAGATCTGAAAACTCTTGGTGTGGAGATTCGAACGAATCGCAGTGTCACAGCAATCGATCGCGACGGCGTGCAAGCCGGGGAGGAACGTATCGCGGCATCGACAGTGCTGTGGGCTGCCGGAGTCCGTGCATCGCCGCTGGGACGCCGCACCGGACTGGAAGTCGATGGACAAGGCCGCGTGATCGTCGAGCCGGACCTGAGCGTGAAAGGTCATCCGCATGTGTTCGTCGC
>Ga0209488_10000606_pt1 | contig 30457 bp, 23 predicted proteins | sample Rivendell_Oct201_8_FD_188349 | JGI IMG/M metagenome (GOLD analysis project Ga0209488, IMG submission 188349) | Vadose zone soil microbial communities from the Eel River Critical Zone Observatory, Northern California, USA -... | ecosystem: Environmental > Terrestrial > Soil > Vadose zone >...
AACACCACGCGCGGATTGATTTCCATCGGCATGGGCGTTGTGGGCGTGCGCCAGGAAATCGTGTTCATGTAGGTGCAGCTGAAACCGACGTCGCATGATCCGACCAAGCCGCTATAGTCTTCGATGGCAAGTTCCAGCGAAGGCAGCAGCGTCTCCTGACCGATCTTCGCCGCAGCCATCTGATCGATCGTGACGCCCGCATAAATGTCGGCGCCGTCGGTTCGCTTCGGATGCACACCATTGAGGAACACCGCGGGACAGCGCGTGTGATCGCCGCCATTGTCGCCCGGGCCCTGAGGTCCGGCCATCGCATGCGACAGATTGCTGACCACGACGACCTGATCCTTATACGGCTCCAGCGACGACAGAATCGGTGAGAGTTTGAGAGCGCCCGTTTCGGCCGGCGTCCAGTTCGTCATGACACCGCCGTGAGGCATGAAACACAGCCCCAGGCGAATTTGAGGATTCGCCGCAGTTCTCGACAGCGGCGTCTGCGCCGGAACCATGGATTCGAGAAACGGCAGCGACATCGCCACACCCATGCCGCGAACGAACGTGCGGCGCGACAGGTGTTTCTTGGTAATGAAACTCATTTGGCCTCCCTCAATTGAAACGGAGCACTCTTCACGACTCCCAGCACAATGGACGAGAACTTATAATCGGAGCCTCGCGAATCCTGCAGAATCTTCCGCACCGCGGGCATATCGGTGTACTCGATGCCGCGGCCCAGCGCGTAGGTCAGCATCTTTTCCGTAAGGACTCCCACAAAAATTTCCGGGCGGCTCACCAGTTCGCGACGCAGGCCTGCGACACCATCCAAGGACGCGCCGTTGAAGAGCGTTCCCGAAGGATCGATCTTCACGCCGTCTTCACTGGTTCTCCAATGGCCGGTCGCATCAAAATTTTCCAGCGAGAATCCGATCGGATCCATCACCTTGTGGCAGCCGGCGCAGACGGAATCCTTGCGATGCTGTTCCATGCGCTCGCGCAGCGATCGCGGCTTTTCGGCGGAACTCTCCTGCAGCGGTGGAACATTGGGTGGAGGCGGAGATGGAGGCACACCCAGAAGATTGGTCAGCACCCATTTTCCGCGCTCGACGGGCGATGTTCGATTGGGATACGACGTCACCGTGAGGATGCTCGCCTGACCCAGAAGCCCGCGGCGTTCTTCGCTGGGAACCTTGATCCGGCGGAACTGCTCTCCGTAAATTCCGGAAATTCCGTAATGCCGTGCCAGCCGCTCATTCACGAATGTATAGTCCGCATTGAGCAGATCGACGACGCTGCGATCCTCCCGCATGATGCTGTCGAAGAAGAGCGTGGTTTCCTCTTTCATCGATTGCCGCAGGTTGTCGTCGAAGTCGGGATACACCTCGAGGTCCGGAACCGACGTCTTCAGATTGCGCAGGAACAACCATTGCTCCGCGAAATTCGCCGTCATGGATTTCGACCGCTTGTCCGCCAGCATGCGTTTCACCTGCTGTTCCAGCACCGCGGGCTCTTTCAATTTGCCCTGAGTAGCCAGAGTGAGCAACGAATCGTCGGGGATGCTGCTCCAGAGAAAGAACGAGAGACGAGACGCCAGCGCCAGATCATCCACTCGGTACACCGTGTTGGCCGCAACTTTCGGCGGATCGGCTTCAAAACGGAAGAGGAATTCCGGACTTGTCAGAATGAATTGAACCGCCGACTCGATGCCGCTGTCGAAATTCCCTTCTGTGCGGCCGCGCTTGTAGAAATCGACAAGAGTATTGAGCGAGGCCTGATCCACCGGCTTGCGATAAGCCAGGCGAGCCAGCGACGAAAGAATTTTTGTGGCACATGCCTGTTCGTCGGACGGTGAAGTGGGCTTGCAGATGAAAATCTTTCGGCGCGAAGGAGTGTCGCCGGAACCCGCAGTGCCGAACGGACCTTCAACGGTGAGCCGGTCCACCGATGGGTCGCCCATGATGTCGAGGCCGTCGATGGTCGTGCGCATGAACGGTTTGATCAAATCGTCGCGCACCGCGTGGCTCTTCAGAACGGTCGCTGCAGTAAGCGTGTGCGTCCCGGCCTTTACCGGAATCCGCACGCTGAGCTTCGCATCGAGATCGGTGCCGAAGGTGCCGGGATTTTCCGCCATCCGATTGAAATCGTCTTTACCGCCGACGGTGACCAGCTGCAGCCGCTCGCCATCCATCGCGATCTCGATTTGATGCGGATCCTCCATCCCTCTCATGAGGTCGAACGTGTTTCGCCATAGCCGCAGCTTGATGGTGTATTCGCCATCGAGCGGAAACGCATGCTTCACGAGAATGCCGCCGCGTGTGCCGAGCGGCAGCCCGTCGATGTGCTGGTCCTGCGAAAGATCGGGGCGAACGCGATAGACCTGCGTGATGGGGGAGATTTGCGGGTTCCCCACCGCCATTCTGCTGATATTCCATGAGGCCGACAGATAACGCTCCATCAACGACGGCGACATCTTGAGAACATCGGCGATGTTGTCGAATCCGCTGCTCTCATCGTCCGGCGGTAAGAGCGCAGCAGAGTCGACATCGAGGGCGAGCAGATCGCGGATCGCATTCGCATACTCGGCCCGGTTCAGGCGATGCATGGCCAGGCGGCCGGGGTTCGGCTTGGCGGTGGCCGCATGATCGAGGGATGTCTCAAGGAATCCGGCGAAACCATCGAGGGATGGCTTGTCCGGGCGCGGCATTCCGACCGGAGGCATCAGTCCCACTCGAACTTTTCGAATGACTTTCTCCCAGGTCTCGGCGCGCTTCGAAATGTCGGTAAGATCGGCATGCTCGAGAGAAAGCCCACCGGTCCGGGCCTTGTCGCTGTGGCAGGTGATGCAATGAGTATTGATGACCGCAGCCGGTTCCAACTTTTGTGGCGCGGCCGCCGGCTCCAGTGTGAATGCAGCCAAGGCAGCACCTGCGACAAATAAGAGTTTTTTGGAAACCAAGCAAGCCCTCCCGGAAACCGTTCAGGAATATCGGAAACTGCCGCGAGTATAGTCCGGGGAACACCTTTACTGCCAAGTTTTTGGGAGTGGGCCAGTGTCCACCGTCCTGGTGGTGGTCTGGTTTGAAGTGAGGGTGAACAAGCTGCCCTCCTGGGACACGAGCGGCTGCGAGTGCAAGCCCGCGCGAAGCGTGAGCGCGACAGTGCGAAACCTTAAGAAATTTCGCGCAGCCATTCAGAAAATGTTTGGCAGCGGGATCGCGAAGCGGATCCCGCGAGGGGTGGTAGCTGTATTGAGGGAGAAGTTTCGACTTGGCTACCACCCCGGCGCTTTGCGCCACCCCTCCTGTTCCAGGAGGGGAGCCGGAATATCAAACAAGACCGCTACCCGGACATCGGACATTACACGTTATCGCCGAATTTGTTGCGATCCGTTCACGCCAAGTGTCTGATAAACTTCGATCTCATTTTTTTTCAGAGAGGTGATTCATGTCAGCCCGAAAGTTGGAAATCCGAGGCAATCTCCAGAGCGCCTACCCCGATGTCTTTACTCCGGAGGCCATTGCTGCCTTAGAAGCCCTCGCGGGTTTGGACGCAGACCGGAAAGCCGTCATGTCGGCTCGAATCGAGCGGCGAGCGGCGCGGGCTCGGAACAAGCAGCGGATTGCTTTCCTCGACCCGAAGGCGACCATCGCGCGAACCAGGATCACCGTCCAGGACGCGCGCGACGGCAACTTTGTGGGCAGCGAGATTCCAAAAGACCTCCAGCGTCAGTGGATCCAGGGCACCGGTCCCGCCGCGAAGCCGAATGCCCCTCTCGAAAACAGCATCCGAAACATTGCCTATGCCCTGTTGTCGGGTGCAGACGGCTGGATGTTCGACGGAGAAGATGCCCTCGGCCAGATCTCAACGATGTCTCTGGATAACCAGCGAAACCTCAAGCTGGCCATTCATCGCGATCCGGTTTTCATGAAGGTTGCCGAAACGGTGGCCGGAGAAATGAACAAGTGGTCGGAAAGTTTCTTCGGCAAACCCACAATTCCCGATTGGAAGAAGCAGCTCGACTTCACCACGAAAATGTTTCGCGCCCGAGGCCTCCACCTTGACGACCGTCATATCCGTCACACCAATGGCGACAGCTTCTCCGCAACCATTGCCGACACCGTTCTATTCATCGTGAACAACCACAAGCGGCTGCGCGAAACCGGCTGCTCGCTGGCGCTATACATGCCCAAGATCCAAACAGCAGAGGAAGCCGCGATGTGGGGCGATATCCTGTCGGCGCTGGAGCAGCACCTTGGAATTTTCGAGGGTTCGATAAAAGGTTACGTGCTCGTCGAACAGATTGAAGCCTGCTATCAGCTGATGGAAATCCGCGCCGCGCTTGGAAAGCACTTCCTCGGATTCAATACGGGTCGCTGGGATTACATCAACAGTGTCTCCGACGCCGTGGCCTGGGATCCGGCGTTCCTGAATCCCAATATCGATGCGATCACGATGACCTATGGCTACATGCGCATCTACGAAGACCGCGTGCGGCGCGCCTGCAGCACGCCCGACAAGCTGGGACAGTTCGCGCTATGGCAGGGCGGAATGGAACCTAACATTCCCGTCGGTTCCGAAAAAGGCGTCGCCGAAGCCATGAAGCGCGCCGTTGCGGGCGCGGAACGTGAGCAGCGCGAGGGCGCCAACGGAAAATGGGTCGCGCACTGGAAGATGGTTCACATCGTGCGGCCCGTGTGGGAGAAAACCGGTGAGGCCAATCAAATGGGACGGAAGTTCCCTGCCCTCACCTACACACAAGCCGACGCCGATGGCCTGACGATGCTCGAACCCGCACCACGAACCGTGCGCGGTGCCCGCGATCTTCTAAGTGTCGCGCTGCAATATGGCAATGCGTTTGGAGTCGGGCTGCAAGCCGCCGCGCTCAAGCCGGCGGATTATTTCGGCAACGACGATGTGTTGTATCTCATGGAAGACATGGCAACCGGTGAAATCCGCTTGAGCATTCTGTGGGAATGGCTGCACAAAAATGCATCGCTGACTGCCGATGACGAACCGGCCGGCGTCAAAGCGGGTGACAAGTTCACACCGGAGCTGTGCAAACGGCTTCTCGCCGAGGAATACGAGAAGCTCCGCAAGGCCGGCAATCGCGACGTTCATGATTCATCGAAGAACACCACGCTGCCGATCGCGCGGGAGATTGTGGAGACTTATGTGATGGACGACGTCAAACTGCCGTGGTACGTGGACCTGCTCAACATCAATCTCGACAACCACGACCTGGCGGAAGCAAAGAGGCGCATCCGCCTCCTCGCCGACGCGTTCCGGAAAGACGGAACCCGAATCACCGAAAACCTCGACTTCGCAACGCATCGTTCCAAAGCACAGTAACGGTCACATTAAGGAGAAGCGTCATGCTCGGCACAAACAAGTTCATCACATTGGAAGCTGCGAAGAAGATGGTCGCCGCCGGCGAGGCCGAGGCACTCAAGAACGGCTGGAACGTTGCGATTACGATCGTCGATGCCAGCGGCGGACTCATCATGTTTCAAAAGCTCGATGAAACGCAGCCCGGGAGCATCGCGGTGTCGCAGGGAAAGGCGCGAACATCGGCGATGTTCAAACGGCCGACGAAAGCGATGGAGGAAATGATTGCCGGCGGGAAGACGGCGTTCCTGGCGGTCGAAGGAATCGTCCCCATTCAAGGAGGATTGCCCGTGATTGCCGATGGCAAAGTCATCGGCGCCATAGGAGTGAGCGGTGTGACTTCAGCCCAGGACGAACAAGTCGCGATGGCTGCCCTCGCGGTTCTCAATGGCTGAAGTTCGGAACTTTGAAATCGCGGTGCATGGTGCACCGCGCGCTAAAACGTCCGTAAGGAGGGAATATGTGCGATCAGGATCATTCGGAGAAAGAACTGCTTGAGTTGGACGCCCAGGGCAAAATCACCCGCCGTCAATTCGGCGCGTTGTTGGGAGCGGGTGTCGCGATGATGCTGCCGCCGGTACAGAACCCGGTCGCGGTGACCGATTCGGAAGTGACCATCAAAACGCCGGACGGCACCGCCGATGCTTACTTCGTGCATCCGGCGACGGGCACAGCTCCCGGCGTCCTCGTATGGCCGGATATTTTCGGGCTGCGGCCGGCATTCCGCGATATGGGCAAACGTCTGGCGCAATCGGGTTATTCCGTGGTCGTGGTAAACCCGTTCTACCGCGCCCAGAAAGCTCCGACAGCGGCACAGGGAGCGGCAACGGCAATTGCCGGACTGTTGCCGCTCATGCAGGCCCTGACAACGACAACACATACGACCGATGCCAAGGCGTTCGTCGCATGGCTCGATCAACAGGCTTCAGTCGCGAAGAATCGAAAGATGGGAACCCAGGGTTATTGCATGGGTGGGCCGATTGCATTTCACACCGCAGCCGCAGCACCGGACCGCATTGGCGCCGTCGGTTCATTCCATGGCGGCGGTCTCGTGACCACGATGCCGGACAGCCCGCATCTGATGGCCGCGAAAACCAAGGCTCAGTTCCTCATCGCGATTGCGGCAAACGACGACATGACGAGGCCCACGGAGAAGACTGTCCTGAAAGATACCTTCGGGGCGGCCGCGGAGGTTGAAGTGTACACGGGTGCGCAGCATGGCTGGTGCCCGCCGGATTCGGGAGTCTACAACAAGGATCTGGCCGAGAAAGCGTGGACCCGTTTGCTCGCGCTATACGGAAAAGCACTCGCCTAAAAATAGGCTCGGAAGTCGCAATACGAGCGCTGGCGGACCTGTCAAGGTCCACCAGCGCCGCGTGCTGATTCTGCTAGTTGCTCACCGTTCTCGACCGACCGCGAAACAAACCGCCGCCAAACAGAATTCCCAGTATCGATGCAGCGGCGCAAGCCGTGAGTAGTCCGGCGAAAATGTAAGACACGCGAGATCCAACTAGAAGGATCAATGGTCCGATGAGCAGAAGGTTCACCAAAAGGATCGAACCAGCAAACAGAAGTACGGTGCTTGTCTGTTGTTCGCGATGAAGACGGGCAACCAACCATCCACACAGGGTTGCGACGAAAAGAGGCAACCCGACCGCAGACGAGAAGGCCGAAGGTGTGGCCCATGGCCCCTCTCCGTGAAAGCTTGCTCGACCCAGCACCGGCATCCAAACGAAGCTCGCTGCAGAGGCGAACGGGTGACTAGGTTCAAAGTCGAAGCCAAAGTTCGTTTCATAGAAGACCAAGGGGAAGATCGCCATGGCTCCGAGAATCCAAGCCGTCCAACCGATCAACAGCGCCCTTGCGGCGATGTGCGGGTATGCTCGAACATCTCTGACCATGCTAACTGGAATGGCTTTGATGGCCTGACGCCAATACCGTAACGCATCGCCCGTGTGCTGGTACTGCTCGCCAAGATCGCCGAGTACCGCTTCATTGTTGGGGCCGGACCCAAAATGTTTCAACAACCATGTAGCCATTCCGGGAGGTTGTTTCCACGACATACTTTCTCTCCTTTGAGTTCAGGTAGACCTTTCCACAAATTCATTAAGGATTGGCGGGCATCACGGACCTCACGCGTTCCTGCTCCGGTAATCCGAAAATAGCGTTTTGCCCTGCCGCCTCGCTCCGGGGTGGAATCCCCCATTCTTGAAATCACCAGGCCGCGATCCTGCAGCCGTTCCAATGTGGCGTAGACACTGGCGACAACCACTTCTCGGCCCGTCTGCTCTTCCAGTTCCTGGGCGATCGTCACTCCATAGGCATCGTCTCCCAGACGCATCAGCGCCAGCAGGAGCATCAAATCGAAGTTGCCAAGATATTCTCCCTTTCGCATTTGTTCAAAATACTGAATAAATCGACGGATGGCAAGCGTGTATTCAAATTTATTTCGAGATCCGGAACGTCTACAATGCTCCCACTATGGACAAATACTTTTCGCAACGCCTCTCTCGCCGGCAGGTCCTTCAGGTTATGGGAATGGGCGCAGCCGCCTCTACCCTGCCGAAATATCTATTGGCGCAGTCGCAGGAATTTCCGAAGGGCGCGATCATCCGAGCGCTGCTCAAGGACTACGCCCCCGAGGAGTTGGCGGGTGGCGCGACGCTGTTTCATGAGCACATGCAGCTTGGCCCGGATTTCAACGCGAAATTCTCAGCAGCCTCCAACGCCGTGCGCGTTGCGAACGGCCAGGCGCCGGCGCCGGCGCCGGCGCGTGGCGGTGGTGCCGCGACGCCGCCTCCCGACATCATGCACAATGTGGATCTGATGACCGCGGAAGTCTCGAAGGTCAAGAATGATGGGATTGCCTGCATCGTCGACGCCGGACATCCGGATATGGGACGCGACATTGAATTTCTGCGCCAGGTTTCGATGAAGTCCGGTGTACCGATCGTCGCCGGTGGCGGATTCTATTCCCAGCCGTTTTATCCGAAAGAAATTTCCACGATGAGCGAAGAACAGATCTACCGGGCCCTCCTCAAGCAGGCGGATGACGACACTCTCGGCGCGTTCGGCGAAATCGGCTCGTGGGATGAAATCACCGCGGATGAACGCAAGGTGTTCCGCGCCGTCGGCAAGGCGCATGTCGCAACCAACATCCCGATCTTCACGCACACGGGAATTCCCGGCAAGTCGGCGCTCGAGCAGCTCGACATCTTCGAGGATGCGGGAGTCCATCCGAATCGCGTTGTCATTGGACACCTCGGTAATCTGGTGGATGCCAACGTGTATGTCCATAAGACCATCTGCAGGCGCGGCGCGTTTGTCGGATTCGATCGCCAGGGCGGAGGCAATGACGCGCAGCAGATCCCAATGGTCATGGCGCTCATCGAGGCAGGCTTTGCCGATCATCTGATGTTCTCCGCCGACACTTCGAGCGGCTATTCGAAAACGATGACGGTGTTCGTGCCGAGATTGAAAGCCGCCGGCGTGAGTGAGAAGGTGCTGCACGGCATCATGGTGGACAACCCGCGCCGATTTCTGGCGTTCGTTCCGAAACGACCTAGAAAGAAATGACCGATTGGGATTTCTGAAGGTATGCAACCCAGGCTGCCGCGGCGTTATACTGCAAACATGGCGGGCAAAATACAAATCCATACAGGTTTTGCGAGTCCAACCGAAGTCGCCAGGGAACTTGGCATGTCTAAATTTGAGCTTCAGGCGATTGAAAGCCTCTTGAACAAGCCAGCTCTTCAAAAGAGATCTCCCTCGAAGACCGGTTCGGCGGTGAAACGGAGCTCACGATCCAAAGCCAATACCATATGGCAGGCGGTCAAAGCTTCAAAAGAACGCTTACGGCGAAACGGCCACTAGCGAATGCGGCTGAAAGCCTCGGCCCGAAGTGTTTTCCTCAACTGCCCGTTTGACTCCAGATACGAAAATCTTTATCTCGCTCTTATTGCCGGGACAACGGCACTTGGGCTGACGCCGCGCAGTGTTCTGGAGATCCCGACCACCGAAGCGCGATTGACCCGTCTGGTCGATCTCATCTCTCAGTGCGACTACTCCATCCACGACCTGTCTCGCGTGCAGCTTTCCGGAACTGTGCCGCGGTGCCCCCGATTCAATATGCCGTTTGAACTCGGCCTGGCGGTGGCTGTCGCGCATGAAAAGCAGGGAAAGCATCACTGGATCATCCTGGAAGCGGTCCGGCACCGCTTGCTTCGATCGCTCAGCGACCTGAACGGCTTTGATCCTTTTGTGCATGGCAACACCGTCTCCGGCGTGCTCGGCGTCCTGACCGATGCTTTTGAGAAACCCGGACTCGCCGTACCGGTTGCGCATATGCGCGAGCTGTATCGTTTGCTGCGGTTGTTCGCGGTGAATAGGAGATCTGCGGAGCGAATAAACGGTCTTTACCGGCCCAGCTCGTTCCGGAAACTGGTTGTCATGGCATCCAGAATCGACGCGGAGTTGCGAGCGTGATCGAATAACCTTTTCGCTGAGACGATCTAGTTTGCGGCGCGGTTCTTCGCGAGACGCTCGTCCACCAGCGAGACAATCTCATCCAGCACTCCGGACTGCAGCCCCTGTTGAAGAGCGATGCGGCGCACCAGACAATCGACGCGTTCAATGTTGGCGGCGCCGCCAAAAAGCGCGCGCGCGGCGGAGGACGGTTTCCCTAAGCCTTCGGTCGCTTTGGCGTATTTTTCGAATGGAACCAGGTCGGCATCATCGGCACCTAATCCGGTGCAGAGCTTCGACACCCAGTTGTAGATCTCGCGAGATTTTTCGGCGTTTCCAAGCACCGCATCCTTAATGGGAATCATGTCGTCTTTGCGGATGCAGCGATAATTCCCCGTCATCAGCATCGGCCATTTCGCCAACGGCACGAACGTGGAGTCGTGCACCTTGAGTTTCACCGGAATCTCAATGGCGCCGTCGCCGGGATCGAACCTCGCGCCCTCAATGTCGGCTTCGAGACGGCGCAGCAGCGCGGTCGGCTCATCGGCTTCGAAGCGTGCGGCTTTGAAATTGGTCGGCAGGCCAACCTGGAGAACGTTCTTCGGTTGATCGGGTGGACGAAACGCCTGCGGATCGGGACTGGCCAGTGTCGTCAGTTTGGAATCGAATCCGTCCCAAACGCCGGGGTCCGCGTAGCAACCCAGAAGAGTTTCCGTCGAGAGTCCGGCGATGCGTTTGAGATATGGCAGCGGCGGCATGTTCATGATCGCCAGGCAGGGCTTGCGCGAACGGGCAATGCGGCCCATCAGTTGGCGAACTCCGTCGGAACCGTACTGCGCTTCCTGCATGCCGAGCACAATCAGATCGAATTTGCCCGGATCCACGTCGTCCGGCGCGCTCGCGGAAAGAGAGCCTTTCAGTTTCTTCGATGAGATATCGAGAAGCGATTCCCTTCCCTTGATTGGAAATCGCACAACGGTGCCTTCACGGTTGATGAGATCTGCAGTGGACTTCGTGCAGATGAGAGAGACGTTGTGTCCGGCCATTAGCAGTTTTGTGCTGAACAGCGAGCCATAGGAGGCCCCGAGAATGAGTACGTTGTATTTCACGATTTGAGCCTTCTTCTTGATGGCTGCGCCCTATCGGGCTTGCATTCGCAGCCGCTCATGTTTAAATCGCGCCCTGTTGGCGCGCCGCCTGGATATCGCCGTCATTCATGCCGAGAACGTCGCGGAGCACTTCGTCGGTATGTTCGCCCAACAGCGGCGAGCGGCGAACGTCTGCCGGTGAGTCCGACAATTTGATGGGATTACCCACCGTCAGATACTTGCCGCGCTTGGGGTGATCGACCTCGACGACGGTGCCGGTGTTGCGCAGGGCCGGCTCTTCCGCGATCTCTTTCATCGAGAGGATGGGGCCGCACGGCACGTTCAACGAATTCAATTTCGCCATCACTTCCATCTTGGTCATGGTCATGGTCCACTTCTCGATTTCCGAAAACACGAAGTCGAGCCGGGGAAGCCGCGCTTCCGGCGTGTTGAAATTCGGATCCTCGAGCCAGTCCGCGTGGCCGATCACGGTGGCGAGCGCCGGAAAGGCCTGGGCCTGAGTGATGACGTACTGATACGCGTCCGGATCGGTTTCCCAACCTTTGCATCGAACGATCCAGCCCGGGTGGCCTCCGCCGGAAGCATTGCCGGCGCGCGGCACCGCAGTGCCGAATTTACCGTTGGGGTATTGCGGATACTCCTTGAGGACGCCCGTACGAGCGAGCCGTTGCTGGTCGCGCAATTTCACGCGGCAAAGATTCAGCACGGCGTCCTGCATCGCGACAGTGACGCGCTGACCGCGTCCGCTCTTCTCGCGATGGAGCAGTGCGGCCAGAATGCCGGCGACCAGATGGATGCCGGTGCCGGAATCGCCGATCTGAGAGCCGGTCACCATCGGGAATCCGTCGATCTCGCCGGTGGTCGATGCGGAACCGCCGGTGCATTGAGCGACGTTCTCATACACCTTACAGTCTTCGAAAGGTCCCGGGCCGAATCCTTTCACCGACGCGTAGACCATCCTCGGATTGATCTGTTGTATTTTCTCCCAGGGGAAGCCCATGCGATCGATGGCGCCGGGCGCGTAGTTCTCAACCATGACGTCGCATTTCTGAATCAGTTTTGTGAAGATGGCTTTGCCTGCTTCGGTTTTGGGATTCAGCGTGACTCCGCGTTTGTTGCTGTTCAGCATCGTGAAATACAGGCTGTCGACCCCGGGAATGTCGCGCAACTGGCCGCGCGTGGGATCGCCATCGCCAGGTTTTTCGATCTTGATGACATCGGCGCCGAACCACGCCAGAATCTGGGTGCAAGTCGGTCCTGACTGTACGTGAGTCATATCCAGGACCCGAACACCCTCCAGAGCTTTACCCATGATTACCCTCTTCTTCAGATAAGTTGGAATTACCCGCCTTTGCGAATCGACAATTCTAACCTCGACCGAAGGTTTTGAGAACCCTTTCATGCGACAATCGCTCGCATGAAAGCATGGATCATTGAACAATTCAGCGGCATCGAAAAGGCTCGGCTCACCAAGGTCCCGGACCCTGTTCCCGGCACTGGTGAAGTGATCCTGCGCCTCACCTGCGCCGCGCTGAACCCGGCCGATCGATATCTCGCGCAAGGAGAATACCCGGCCAAACCGCCATTTCCGCACATCCTCGGGCGAGATGGCTGCGGCGTGATTGTGAGATCCGATGCGGACGTTCACGATCATCCCATCGGTCGGAAGCGCGCGATCCTGCGCGGAGAGATGGGTGTTTCAAAGTGGGGAACGTTTGCAGAACTCGTGGCCGTACCCGCGGAATCCCTGATTGAAGTACCCGCAGGTTGGACCGATGAACAGGCCGGTAGCGCTACCCTGGTTTACGTGACGGCTTTCCAGGCACTGACTCAGTGGGACGACCTGCCGTCCCAGGCCGTGGTGCTCATCAGTGGGGCCTCCGGTGGCGTGGGCGTGGCCAGCACCCAGCTCGGTATTGCCATGGGACACACGGTGATCGGATTGTCCCGCGGTTCGGAAAAACACGCGGCTCTCCGATCGATGGGCATGGCGCTGGTGCTCGATCCAGCGGACGCGCAATGGCGTAAGACCCTCGCGACGTTTCTTGGAAAACGCAAGGTGGACCTCGCCATCGATAGCGTCGGCGGCACGCTCTTCCCGCATCTGATCGCAGCGCTGGGCGATCGTGGGCGCGTCAGCGTTGTCGGACGACTTGCGGGCGAGGTCCCGCAGTTCAATACGGCGACTCTGTTCTTTCGCCGCATCCGCATCGGCGGCGTTGCCGTCGGCGCATATACGAATCGAGAGAGCCATCAGGCGTGGAAAGCGTCGCTGGCTCTGCTGAACAAGATGGGCACGAAGCCGCTGATCGATCACGTCTTTCCATTCGATCAGCTTCCGGCCGCGTTCGAGAGACTTGCCCAGGGGCCGATGGGAAAAGTGCTCATCCGTTGCAACCTGTCCGAATCAAGGTAAGGCAACAAGAACCTTCATCAAACGATCTCCACATTTAAATGCCGGGACGGCATTTAATGCCTGCAAATGGGAAAGCCGGACTCCGGCCTGTCCGGCAAGCCATTCGAGGTGATCGGGCGAATACTCTGCCGGGTCCGGAGTAAATACACTGGCACCCTTGCGCTGGGTATCCCTGATGACTCGCATGGCCTTGTCCATAAGCTCCTGACCGTTGCCGTTATACCCGATACTTTCGTCGATCAAGTTGAATGGCACTCTTTTGTAAAAGTATTCCATGTAGTCCGGCCAGCCCCACTCTGCCACCAATAACAGATCGTCTGATTTCGTATTGGCCGCGACACACGCGGCAACCCCTCGATCCGGACCGATCTGGGAATGTCGGGGTCTGAAGGTAGAAAAAAAGTTTCCGCCGGCAATGGCGACAATACATACCAGACACAATGCTCGAGCGAATCCGTTATCGAGCCGTGCGCTCCAGGACACCGCAAGAAATCCGGCAAGCAGAATGTTTGGCACGACAAACCACTCGGGTTGCCCAGGGTCCCACCAAATGATGAAAGGCAGGAAGCACGCATATCCCGCCGCAAAGCACAAGGACAGACGGATGTTTTCGCGCTTCCCCCATAGTGCGACCACCGCACCGAGCAAAAGAACACTCATGGCCACGCCGGCTATATCCACAGCGATCCGGCCCCATAAATGCGGGGTGCCGATGCTCAACATGCGGGGATCGATCATCAGCGGCGTGGGAACGATACTTCGGAATGCGCTGATCATCGCTTGCGGAATTCGGTTCCCCTCCCAGCGTCCCCACATCGGTAACGTATCGCTAACGCCGTAGTGCAGAGTCCAGGCAAAAAATCCGGAGACATCTCGTACGTGGTGCATGGAGATTCCGAGAAGCACATAAACTCCGGCCGAAACTGCGCCCGCTGTAACGGCCATTGCAGCCGGACGCCGCCAATTCCAGTCTCGGGTAATCATGAGCAGAACCAAACACGGCAACAGAAAGATATTGCCCTGCCATGTAAGGATTCCCAGAGCCAGCATCGCGCCCGCCGCGACTGCGGTGCGCAATTGCGTCCCTTTTATAGCCAGTGCCAGCGCCGCCGCTGAAAAGGCCGCGGCAAGGATGACGTAATCCACCTCCGTGCTGGCGTACCAATATAGAAATGAAGTGGCGAGCCAGAAACATGCACCCCAGGCCGCGAGTCTCGACCTGGTTAGATTTTCAATCGCGACACCGAAGAGCCCGACGCCAATGGCTCCGAAAGCTGCGTCCATCCACTGGAGTACAAACAGGGATTTCCCTGAGTATCCGAGTTGCATCGCGATATTGAAAACAATCCAACCGATCGGCCGATACAGGATGTGGTTGTGCGGGAAAAGCTGCCCGGTCTCCAGAGACAGTGCTTCGAAGACACCGTTGGTGTCATATTGAATGGAAAGAAATGCAAGAAACAGGATGAATGCACTCGCCGAAAGAATCAGAAAACGATGAACGGATTTCATGGTCAAGATTTTGGAACAAACCCGCCGCCCATCTCTCGATGAACGGCGGGTTCGTCGGATCTAGAACGAGAACCGAAGCTGGCCCTGGAAATTCCGGACATTTCCGGGCTTGCCCGTGATCTGACCGAAAGCGGCGGTATTGTTCGTGATGTTCAGACTGGGAGCATTCATTCCCGGATGATTGGTGATATTCGTCGCATCCACTCGAACCTGCAGAGACTTGGATTCCGTAATCCGGAATGTCTTACTCAAGTTCGCATCGAGACTCCAGGTTCCGATTCCCGCGATCGTCTTCTGACCCAACGTGCCTCGACTTCCTGGCTGCGGATTTTGCAGGACGTAAACAGGCTGTCCGGTAGCCAGGTTGATCTGAGCAAGCGTCGGATTGCTGGGATCCGCAAGTGCTACCGCGGTGAGACTACAGAGTGAGGAAAAGTAAGTCACGGTCGTTGGCGTGGCCGATATGGGTATTGCATCCTGAAGGCGGCACTGAGGGTCTGGAATTTTGACGTACCTTCCAGACTCGAAGTAGCTCCCCGTGTTCGTGTTATTCGTCGTGATGTTCACGGTTGGAAACCTCGCAGTACCACTGCTCGGAATGATCGGGATTGTCCCGTCGGGTAATGGGACGATATCCGGAACGCCGAGGCCATAGAGCATCGTTCCCGCGCTGATACTCACTGGAGTTCCCGAACTCACGTTGTAGATGATGCTGCTCTGCCAGCGTTCGATTATTCGGGCCAGTAGTCCTGTGCTGTTGCCGAGCAGCAATTTGTTCGGCCCGACAGGCAGCTCGAAGGTGCCGTTGCTGCGAAAGTTATGTCTCTGATCGCTTCCGGTCGTCGTATAGTCTGCGTTTCGATCCGCCGGATTGGTATACGTGGAGCCAGAAATTCCCAGGGACTTCGAATAGAGGTAGGTGCCTTGATACGTAATCCCCTGCAATGCGCGAAGCGTGCCCTGCACTTGCAGCGAGTGATAGCTCGATGAACCCGAATCCGAGTACAAACTTGCCGTGCTGAATTGCGGGTTGACGGAAATCCAGTTCGCCGGGAACAATCCCGCTGGAACGACCGGTCCTCCAACGACGGTGGTTCCGCCCGGAATATTGAATCCCAGGTTGGCTCTCTTCAGCACGGTGCCGCGTTCGCCGTTGGCGACGGAAACAACAGTGCTGGCCACGGTACCAATTCCGTTGTAGGTGTCCAGCGTCTTGGCAAGAGAATTGAAATCGCCGTTGGCAAGGGCGGTCCGGAAAGTGGAGCTCACCCGCATTTCTGCGGCTCCCCTCATCGTCGTTCCATTTACATTGCCGCATGGCAGAGCCAAGGTTATTAAGGTTGCTGGGTTACACCCGGTAACGCCGTTACCAGCGATGTTCAAACCGAGGAACACTTGATCCAGTAATGTCAGGCCCGCCTGCTCAGCGGGGGTTTGGGCCGACAGAGGCTTCAGATCGGCGCCACTCCGTGCTGCCTTGAAAGCATCCATCAGCGGCTGGTTATTGAAAACATCTGAGGCATTGAGGTCGAAATTTCCCCAGAGCTTCATCCCTCTGGTACCAACATATCGAACATCGAATGTAAAATTCCGGCTCAGATCGTGCGTCACGGAAAGTGTGAAATTCTGAACGTATGGGGTTGCGATGTTGCTGTTATAAACCGCCAGGGCCTGATTCAGTTTCTGAACGGGAATGGGCTGCATGGGCGCCACCGTCGGGGTGACCGGAATGACGCTTCCCAGGTTCGTCAGATTGAAGTAGCTTCCGTCCGTCGGCACGTTTGCAATGGAGATATATTGAAAGCCCGGATTGGAGAATATGAAGTTGTCGATGGGCTGCGCCTGACCGCCACCGGAATACGTGATCTGATAGCCGCCGCGCACATTGGTTTTCCCTTCTCCAAACCACGGAACCGACCAGGCGAAACCTACGGCAGGCCCGATATTGTTCCAGTCGTTTTTATAAAGGGCCTTATTCGGATTTGCAGTTTTCGGGCCGACAAACTCGGACGTGGTGGCAAGATTCAGGTCTATACCGTTGTCGGGACGCAGCCAGTTCGTGAAGCTTCTGCCGGAAACACCAAACAATGCCGCGCTTCCGCCAAGTGGCGCCGTCCCTAATCCGGCTCCTTCGAACGGCACTCCGTAGTATTCGTAACGCAGACCGAGATTGAGCGTCAGCGACGGGAGCACTTTCCAGTCATCCTTGACGAATGCGGCAAATTCATTCTGAACGACACTGAGAATTTTGCGAGGATTCGAGTTGTAGTCCTGCCATGTCAGAGGTGTCGTGGAGTCTTTCAGATAAAACACCTGCTGAGCCGTGTTGACCGACCCATTCAGAAAATACAGAAGCTGGTTCGCGACGGCCTGGTTGTTCGGCACCAGATTCGGAAAGTTTGCTGCGGTCTGAAATGCCGTACTGGCGTTCTGGCCTCCTCCTCCGCTACTTGAAGGTATCGGGGCCGTTGGTGAGGCCCAGCCTTTGGAGTAACTATGGCGGACGTCCACGCCAAATTTGAAAGTGTGCTTATCCTTCGTCCAGCTCAGCGTGTCGGCATAATCGAAGAGAGGACTCGTGTTGCCCTGTTCCGCACAACCGGACAGAGCCGGGGACAGGCAAATGTAGTTCGCCGGCGACATGGCAACGAAGCCCGTGTTGACACCGACCGATGACGGCACGAACGCGACAGGAAATCCATTCAACTTCGGCAGCAATTCCTGCGCCGCATCGTGCGCTTTCTTGTCGCCCGTTTGCTCCCACGCGGGAGAAATTACCAGCTTGCCTCGTCTCAATCCAAACCGGCCTTCGTTGAGCAGGGAGGCCGACAGTGTGGATGTGACGTTGGCCGTAAACTCCACAGGTCGCAACTGAGTAATACCGCCGTATCCGGTTTGCCAGCTCGAGAGCGTATTGCCGCCATCGGCCCACTGATAGCTGAGATTAAACGCCGCCTTATTCTTGCTGTTGAAGTTGTGATCGATTTTGGTATTGATCTGTTTGCGGTCGGTTTCGGCATCGGTCCCGGCGCCGATTCCAAGCGAACCGGAACTGTTGGTTCCGCGTGTCCACTGATCAATCGCGGTGTTGAGACCATCGCCGCCGTCATATCGGTTCGCGACCGGCATTGCAGCCAGATACTTCGCGATAAGGCCGGTTGAATCCATGCCAGGGCGGTTCGGATCCCAGAAAGAACCGGAAAGTACGGCGTCGGAACAATCGGATTTCGTCGGCGTGTTGGCAAGCGGACCGAACACTGAGAAGTAGCGGAGCGGGCTGACGGCTGTCCCAGTGGAATTTTGTAAACTTGGAGGAGCCAACAGCCCAACCAACGGATTTCCGGAGCTGTCCACGACCGGTGTTATCGGGTTGTTGCCTGTCGCGATTCTTGTGGTTAATGCGTTACCGTTCTGCCAGCCATCGAAGTACCGGAAGATTCCATTCCTGGCGCAGGGAGTCAACACGGTCGGTCGCTGAGTCGCACGATCATTCTCAAACCGCTGTTCCCAGAGCGCAAAAAAGAACGTCTTGTTCTTGACGATGGGTCCACCAAAACTCGCCGTGTACTCGTTTTTGTTCGACCAGTTCGGGACAGTCGCAACCCCGGCGCCGTTTACGATGGCGCTGTTATTGGTCCAGGTGTTGGCATCCATCGCGGAATTGTGGATCGTCCATACCGCGCTGCCCGTGTATTTGTTCGTTCCGGAGCGAGTTGAAATCTGCACCTGCCCATTGCCGCGTCCCATTTCGGCATCCACGGGAGTCAGGATGACGCGCATTTCCGCGACCATGTCGGGATTGATCGTTGTGGCCGAGAATATGCCGTTCAGATAACGGCCATCATTGACGCTGAGGCCGTCTCTCACCGTATTGATCATCCCAGCGCCAATACCGGCAAAGGTTGTCTGCGTCGAGCCGGCGCCGCCGCGTACGCCTCCCATTGTCGTGATCAAATCGAGTACATCATTGCCCACCAAAGGAAGGTCGCGCACCTTGTCACCGGTCAAGACCTGGCCGATGGAAGCGGACGACTCGGCGATGGCAAAATCCGCAACGGCAGTCACGTCGACCGCCTGATTCCCCGTGCCCACCTGGAGCGTGAAATTTAATCGCAGGCTTTCGTTGGCGCCCACGTGAACATCCTTAAAACTCGCTGGGCGAAAGCCGAGAAGATCGGCACTCATCTTGTATGTTCCCGGAAGGAGGCTGAGGAAGTTGTATGTGCCGGCGTCGTTGGTCAGCACTTTGGTGACAACACCCGTGTCGGTGTTCGTCGCAGTAATAGCAACTCCCGGAATGTTTGCCTGAGTGGTGTCCTGAACAAATCCACTCACCGAAGCATTACCGGTCTGCGCAAATGCGCTGTTAACAGAAACCAGACACATCGACACCGTCAGAAGAACGAGCAGTGCTTTCATAATCCCCCCCGGGAATTTGCGTTACCCCTACGCAACTGAGTGTTTTCGCGAACCCGAACTCGAATTGAATTTGAATGCGTTAGATCACACGCGTTCGTGTGCTGTCAAGTCCCATGGGTTTTCGGTTTTGATTGTTGCAGGCAGCGAGCGGATGCTACGGTGTCACTTCTACGAGAAGAAGCGGGAAATAACACAACCAAACCCGGGCAGAACAGGCTCGGCACTTATGGTGTCGCCCGCAGTGAACTGTTGCGTTTGAGAGAGGGAGCGATAGACCGTGACGGTCCGTGCCTGGGGATCGATCAGCCAAACGAGCGTCACGCCGCATTCCAGGAACTCACCAATCTTCTGCGCAACGTGGCGTGGACTGTCGCTGGGCGCCAACACCTCCACGGCCAGATCCGGAACCATCTCTCCAAACGTCACTGGCGATTTGCCTTCGGGCAGTTTGTCCATTCGAATGAAAGACACATCGGGTGAACGCAGATTTCCATTCGGAAAAATGAGTCCCATGTTGTCGCCATACACCTTGCCGATGCGGTTGTCGTCCAGATAAGTCGCGATAATGTGGACAATGTTTATCACGATTTCGGCGTGAAGCATGCCGGCGGGACTCACGACGATTTCGCCGTCCACGAGTTCATATTTCCGCCCGTCCTTCGGCATGTGATACATGTCGTCGATCGTCACAGGTTTTTCGTGTTTCATCCGTTTACTTTCCGTCTTTGAGCTGCTGATACATCATGCGGACGAAGCGATCGGCGCTCGTCCCGTTGCCGGCCGGCAGAAGTCCGCCGGGAACCTTCGCATCGAACGGCGCAGTGACTTTCGCGGCCACCACTTCCGCTTCGGTTTTACCCTGGGCAATCAATTGCTGCACCTTCGCCTGCACCGCGAGAATCATGTCGCGGTAAGGCACGATGTCGGTGCGATTGATGAACGTGCCGTGGCCCGGAATGAGCTTTGTGTTGGGCCCCGCGATCTTCATGGTCTGATCCAGAGCTTCGAGCGCGCCTTTCAGCGAGCCGCCATTGGCGACGTCGATGAAGGGATACCCGAAGTTGCGATAGAAATCGCCGACCATGATGGCATCCGCGTTGACGAAACGGATCATCGTATCGCCTCCGGTATGCGCGGCCCGCACCGGAATCAGCTCCACGGTTTCGCCATTCATCCGAAACCTCACCGGATCTCCCATACCGTAAGTAATAACGGGAAGCCTCGCGGGATCGCCTCCCTGTGTTCGCAGCATTCCTTCCCGAAGTTCCTCCCGCGCGAAAATCACCGCGCCCAGTTTAGCGAACGTCGGATTTCCGGCCGTGTGGTCGGGATGAATGTGAGTATTCACGAGAAAGCGGATCGGGCCCGCATCGATCTTTTTCACGGCGGAAAGCACCTTGCCGCCGATCTGCAGATATTGCGCGTCGACCATGAAGATGCCGTCCTTTCCGGCGAGAACTCCAATCCGTCCGCCGGCGCCATCGGGATGGCCGGGATCCACATTCTCCGATCCCGACAGCATGTACAGATTCGGCGTAACCTTCTCGGTTTTGATTTCGATCTTGTCGTACGGAATCGCCTGTCCCTGCCCATGCAGGCTCAGCGAAAATGCGGCCACCGTCGCGACGGCCAGGAAATAGCGCGTTGACGATTTCATATTCCCTCCCTTATTCATTTGCCGGTTGCCCGCAGCCTGGCGGCTTCGGTGCAGTACTGGACGACTGAAAAGTATCGGGCGACCGCTTCCCTGCCGACCTCGTACGGATTCGCTTCACCCGGCTTGCGCGCAGCAGCTGCGTGCGCACGGAAATATCCATTGTCGAATTCCGAATGGTTCGACATCAGCACCGTGGCGCCGAAATCGGCGGCAGCCTTGGCCATCTTCTTCGACGATGCGAGGTAGCCGTCGTAGTAGGCCGCGTCGCCATTGAACGGGATCGCCGTACCGCCGACGTAAGCGATACGCAAAGGTTTGCCATTGTCCTTCACCTCGAACAGAAACGAGAGTGTTCCGGGAGTATGTCCCGGCATGGTGACAATCTGAACGGAGGCGTCACCCACGGAGATCTTCATTCCGTCGGTGCCCACGATATCGTGTTTCGGCTTGCCGCCGGCGTGATTGGTCGACCGATCGACCGAATCCCAATCTTCGGCGCCGTACACCAGATGGACGCCGGGGATCTCGTCCTGAAGCATCTTTGCGCCGCCATCATGATCCGCATGCGCATGCGAAAGGATCACGTACTTGACCTTGCGAGTATCGAGGCCGAGCTTCTTCATTCCGCCGATGATTTCGTCCGGAGCGGCATAGTCGTACAACGCTTCAAGAATGATGATGCCGTCGCTGCCGACGATGGCCCAGGCGCTGTGCACTTTGGTGCCAAGGAAGTAAAGGTTGTCTGCGACTTTGGCGGGCTCGGCATACCAGGTGTCTCGCGCGGGAGTCCCGCCGCGCGCGGCGGGCGCCGCAGCCGGTGCGTCTCCCCGCGCTCCTCGTGCCGCCGCTGCGGGCGGGGGCGGAATGCAGAGACGAAGGAACGTGCCAGACCAGTCGAGTCCGGCGGCATTCTTCGCAGCACCGACAAGACTATCGATGGTGGCGGGGTGAGTCTGCGCGCTGACAATGCCAACGAATGCGGCGAATATCACACCAACGCCGATACCGATAGAAAAAGACTTCGTCATTTCATTTCTCCGTGGTTGGGGTTGCTGTCGAACTGCCGGCAAGCATAGGATCGTCTCATCGCAATAAAAAAGGAAAATTTCCGAATCAACGGTGAATCGAGGCAACGACTCGCTTGAAGAATTCGCTGGGATTGCCGTCGTGCCATCGCCACACGATGACGAGATCGTGTTCGGGATCGATCCAGATCGTGTTGTTGCCCGCGCCCTGAGCACCAAAGCTCGTACTGGGCAGACCGGGCCACGTCATGCCGTCCGTGTTGAGCCACCACAAGTAACCATAATCGGCGAACAGGGGCCCTCTCGTGGTTGCCTGTTTGACCCACGATTCGGACAGAACCTGTCGGTCATTCCAGCGGCCCCGGCGGAGCATGAGATACCCATATCGCGCGTGATCCCGTGTACTCATCCAGATTCCACCGCCCCAGCGGCTTCCTCCGCTGACCGGCTTTACTTTCTTTCCGCCAATGTCCACGTCCACGTTGTCATATCCAACGTACCTCCATGTGGTCGATGCCCCGATCGGATCCATGATCTCGGACTTGAGCACCTCCGGAAGGGGCTTCTTCCACATGCGCAGTAATGAGAGCGCAAGGCGATTGATGCGGACATCGTTGTAATCGAAATACATCCCTGGATCGAAACGTTGGCGGGCCGGCCTGGCCTGAGTTCCAAACTCCTCGGCGCCGATGAAGGTATCGCTCTTGCCGAACAACATACCCTCCCATTCGCTCGTCTGGCGGGCGTGTTGCTCCCATGTGATTTTGGCGTTGTGCGGCGAATCGTATCCGCCATCTTTGACCAGCTTGCCAACAGGATCACCGATATTCGGGATCAAACTGCGATCGAGCGCCAGCCCGAGCAGTGATGCGACATAGCTCTTGGCAACGCTATAGGTCACGTCGACGTGTGACGTGTCTCCGAACTCCGCCACGATGTATCCGTTGTGAATCACAATCCCGTTCGTGTCACCGTGTCTTTCCGGCATTGGCGCCAACTGGCGTCCAAAGACACGGAGTTGATTGGAGAAATCCACTGGCCACGTACTCGCGTGAGACATAGCATATTCCACGGCAGACTGAAGAGCCGCGTCTTCCATGCCAACGTCCGAAGGCTTTCGCCGTTCCCAGTTGGTGCGAGACGGAAAGTAAGGTCCGGCGGCCATCTGTTCCTGCCGGTGAACCGGGGTAACCAGGATTCCGACGCTCAATACAAGAAGGCAAAATATCCCGCGAGTTCGATACATGGCTGTTGTCACGGACAATATCAGAGAGCGGCACAGGAAAGCTCGGGCTGATGGAATTGATTCCCCCACTGGCTGGAGGCCAATATATTGTTACCCGGGAGATGAATGTGTGGCAGCCGAACTCCACTCAGTGGTGGATCATCTGGATCGTTGCGGTGGTGCTGATTCTCAGCTGGCCTCCGGATAAGGGCCGAAGTCTGGCGTTGAAGGCGACGAACTGGCTGGCAGATCCATCCAGTTCGCTGCCGACAATGCCGGATCCTCTTCCGATTGGTCTGGACGATAACGGAGACGCGGTTACGGCACACGACGCTCAGGAAGCCGAGTACCAGCAGCTATTCGCCAGTTCGCGAATCATCAGGCTGCGCCTGTCGCTGAAAACCGCAACCGATCCGTTCGATCCGACCACCGAGCGTCAGATACTGTCGGGCCTCGCGATCCTGGCCGCCCTCATCGTTTGGCGAATCAACGGCCGCACATTCCGCCGCTCCTAGTTTGCCGACGGCTTCTGCACCGGATGCAACAGGAGGTGCTGGACCCGCCAGTTCTGCGCTTCGCCGGTATAGAGTTCGTTCTCGCTGGGGCAGTCGATTTCATGCACCCAGTAAAACTGGCCCTCTTTCTTGCCGGTCGTTCCAAACCAGCCCAGATTGTGGCCTTCCAGATCGTCCTTGTAGATCTTGCCGCCGGCATCCGCGCTATAGAGGAATTGCTTGCCCTGCGCGTTTGGCGGCGTGATGCATACGGCCCACGGCGCGCGGACATTGTTGATGATGCGCACGGGGTTGAGATCGGGATCAAACACCTGGATGCGCTGATTGCCGCGATCGCCCACGTAAATGTTGCCCTTGGCGTCGGACGCAATGGTGTGCGGCGTGTTGAATTGCCCGGCCGCCGGCCCGCGCGACCCGATGGACTTCACGAAGGCTCCATCCTTGGTAAATTTTGCGACGCGTGAATTGTCGTAACCGTCGGCCACGAAAATATTGCCCTCCTGATCCCAGGTCACGTCCGTTGGACGTGCAAATGTGCCGCCGCGGCCGGCGCCCGCACCGATCGCCGAATTTGCGGCCGGATCGTTACGCGTGCCTTCTTCCAGGAATTTTTCGAGATAATCGATGGCTTCGTCCTTGCGGCCGAGTACCAGAGTGATCAGTCCCTGCGGATTGAACTTCATCACCATGTTGGAGCCTTCATCGACCACCCAGACGTTGTCGTTCTTGTCGACCTTCACGGCGTGCGCGAACGAGAAACCATAGGCATTCTGGCCCCATTCCTTGACGTACTTGCCGGCCTGATCGAATTCAAACAGCTCGGCCGCCTGGGCGCCGCGCGCCGGACCGACATTGCCGCTTCGGGTGTAAACAAAAAGATGTTTCTTTGAATTGAGCGCGACACCTTCCGTCTCGCCGATGGTGTGACCTGTCGGCATGAGCGGCAGCGACACGGCATCAAACGGAATCGGGGCAGACTGTTCGAGTTGGGCCTGCGCGGCTGCCGCAGCCTGCTGCTCCGGGGTCTGACCTCGTCCGCCGCGACCACCAGCGGCCGGGGCTCCTGGAGCTCCCGGTGCTCCGCCGCGCTGTGCGTACACTGCAGTCACCAATAATATGATCAGCACGATCCCAATGCGTTTCACGTTTGCCTCCTGATGATTGACCCGACACGGGGTGAATGGCGCAAAGTATAACGCAAGAATTGGGGTCAGACCCCTCGTTCCCCTATTTCAGGAAATAGGGGAACGAGGGGTCTGACCCCAATTCTTAGGGGACGAGGCGAATGTCTGTTACCTGGCGGGCTCCGGGGCTCAGCGTGGCGGGCTTTCCAAATTCTTCGATCGCCCCCATGAATTCCGCATTCATCCACGCTCCGACCGGAACGCTGCTCCATGCGAATACCTTGTACTGTCCCGGCACGACGTTCGTCCAGCTGACGTGACCCTGCGCGTCACTTTGAGCGACTCGGTACAACATCGGATTCTGGCGGCGTTGCGTCGGAACCAGGACGACGGTCTTTCCGGCCTCAGGTTTTTGATCGGCTCCGATGACGGTCGCATCCATGCGCCCGCCGTTGCTTCGAATATCCACGTCGAGAGAATTCAAAGGTTGCGCGCCGACCTGCAATCCGGTGTCGTACACGCTGGCACCATCCAACCGGATATCTGAAACATAGAAATCACCCGGCTCGTGGACCTGGACGGAAAGCCGATAGTGCCCTTCCGGCACGACCGGAATCGTGAACGATCCGTCGGCGCCAATCACCGGACGATAGCTGGCGACTTGACCGTAGATGCCCGTCGTCTGATTGTCTCCGACGCGGTCGAGAGTTTCGTCGGGGATAAGGCTGAGAAATACTTTTGCGGCTTTGGCTGTGCCATCGACCATCACGCGTCCGCGAACATCGATTCCCTGATGAACGACGATCTGTACGTTGTCGACATCATTGCCGCGCACTTCCACGACCGCGCGCCCAAACGCCGATGGATTCGTCGCACGTTCCGGCGGCGCCAGTCCACCCCAGCCGTTGGCGATCGGCAGGCGCGCATACAAGTTGTAAATTCCAGGCGTGACTCCCGGAATTTGAAACTTACCGTCGGCATCAGCCGTTGCGGTGACTCCGCCCTGAAGATCCGAGAACCCTTCGACTTCATGGCTCGCCACCGCCAGGACTGCTGTTGAAGGAATGGCCGCACCACCGCGCCCGGTGCGGCCGGTGACGGGTGGAAACGAACTCATCACTCGCCCTGAAATCGTTGCCGCCCGTGCTGTTCTCACATGAACGTCGATTCCTCGAGCTTCCTCTCCGGCGGCGATCACAATTTTCGAAGCGGTATCGATCGTGGTGGCGTTCGGAAACAGCGTCGTGGTCTGGGTTTCCTGTGAGCCGGGGTCTGCTGTCGCACGTACTCCCGGCATTCGCGTCATCACGGAAACGAAATACTCGCCCGGCGGCAGCGGGTAAAGTCGAAAACCGCCGAGATCGTCGGTGGTTTTTCCTTCCACGCCTTCGAGGGAGAGAATGCCCCACGTATACGCCGGGCGCAGGACCGCGACTATCGCATTGAAAAACGGTTTTCCATTCGAGTCCAAAACTTTTCCGCTGACGGTTCCGCCGGGAACCATCGAGATTTTGATATTCGAAGATTCGTCGGCCTTGATCACAACGGAAGTGCTCGCGCTGTCCGGATACATCCCGCTTACCCCGGGCCCATAATATCCGGTGAGCTGAGCACGTATGGCAACTCTTCCCGCCGGGACGTTCTGAACAACGAAGTGCCCATTGCCATCGGTGACAGCCGTCAGTGGCGCTGCCGCAGCAACGGTTTCCCCCGATGCCAGCTGCGCGATGACGGCTCGCGCCGTTTGCGTATCTTCGGGAGAAGGGTTCGTGCCGATTGCTTCGGCGCCGAGAACCATCTGCGCCTGCCGCAGATTCATTGGGGCTCCGCCACCCACAGTGATCTTCACTCCCGCGATGGCTTCGGTCGTGCCTTCACGAAACACATTGCCTTGAACGGTACCGGTCTGCACAGGGACTGCCAATAACAGAGCAAACAGAATGCTGGTCGTCATGAAATTCCTCCCGACTCGCATTGGCACGTCTGCTGCCACCGGGCAAAGTGATGATTCCGTAGTGGTGGTCCGGAGAAAGGGTGTGAACGTTCCTCACAGGTGTGAAGTTCTGTTCGAAGGGAAGGGCGACCTACTGCATTAGCTTGGAGCTTTAATTCTGTAGAAAGGAGGATTTCCTGTTTCGCAGAAATTCCTGGACCATGAAGCCGATTGCGGCCGACCCGACCGAACCTATCGCCGTAATCAGGATGGACCAAACGGAACTGGATGATGCTGAGCCGATGCCTTTATCGGAGATCACCGGTGCTCCCTGGTATGCCAGCGACAGATCGCCGCGTTGGGCCGTGATGGTCACGGTTGCCACCTGTCCGGAAACCAGATTGACTGCGACCTGTTTGGTTTGATCGAAATGCTCCGGCATCGACTTCATGCTCACGCGCACCGTATGTTTGCCAAGAGGAATCGAGAGCGATTTTGAAAGTGTCCCTTCCACTTTCTTGTCGAGGAAGCCGAAGCGTTTTTTCACCGTGCCGGAGATTTGATCCGAGAAGGCGACCTCACCGTCAACGATCACCGTCAGTTCGGCCGACTGGAGATTGTGACGGCAAATCAAATTGAGATCCTCATGGCCATTCGACAAATACGTGTATATGGCGAGCGGGATCAGGACGACCGATCCGAAGCAAACGGCGAGACGAGCCTTGGGCGGTATCCAGTGGAACACGCGTCGAAGGGCCCGGGCATTGCGGCTCGGGACACTCACGTGGGGTGCCGGTTCGGGGTTCGTCATGGGGATCTCCGACATATCAGTCGGATTTTATGGCGGGGACATGATGTTCAAACATTTTCCTCAGCGGTTCCGAATTTTCGACCTATCCTTAGCGCGCGGGTTGGACCGGAGAGGAGAAATCCATGAAGCTCACGCTTTCTCGTCGCATGGCTGTGACCGCGGCGCCGGCGCTCATTCTGCTGATGATGGTGTTTCTGCGGGTCGCCGGACAAACCGGAGCGAAGAATGGAGACTGGCGCACGTACGGCGCCGACCTCGGGAACACGCACTACTCGCCTCTCGATCAGATCGACGGGAATAATTTCAACAAACTCGAAGTGGCGTGGCGGTTCAAAACCGAAAGCGTCAGCCCTCGCCCGGAAACGAATCTGCAGTCGACGCCGCTGGTGGCGAACGGCATTCTGTACTCTACCGCCGGAACCGCTCGGGCCGTCGTCGCGCTCGACGCGGTCACCGGAAAGCTGCTGTGGTCGCACACCGAGAATGAAGGTGCACGCGCGACAAATGCTCCGCGGCAACTGTCCGGCCGCGGTCTCGCGTATTGGGTGAACGGCAATGACGAACGGATTCTCTATGTCACGCCCGGATATCGTCTCATCGCACTCCATGCAAAAACGGGCGTTCCGGTGGCGGGCTTCGGGCAGAACGGCGTCGTCGATCTGAAGCTCGACGACGATCAGGTGATCGATCTGGAAACCGGCGAAGTCGGTCTTCATGCAACGCCTGTTGTAGCCGGCGACACCATCATCGTGGGCGCCGCGCACCGTGCGGCCGGCGCGCCGAGAGTCACGAATAATGTCAAAGGCTACGTGCGTGGCTTCGACGTCAAGACCGGTAAACGCCTATGGATCTTCCACACGATTCCCCGCCCCGGCGAATTCGGCTACGACTCGTGGGAAGACAACTCGGCCGACCGGAACGGCAACGGCGGCGTCTGGGGACAAATCAGCGTGGATGAAGAACTGGGGCTGGCGTACCTCCCCGTCGAGTTGCCCACGGGAGACATCTATGGAGGTCATCGGCCGGGGAACGGTTTGTTCGGCGAGTCTCTCGTCGCGGTGGACATCAAATCAGGCCAGCGGAAGTGGCATTACCAATTGGTGCACCACGGCATCTGGGACTTCGATATCCCGTGCGCCCCGATGCTCATCGACATCACCATCGACGGTCGTACTGTCAAGGCCGTCGCGCAGCCGACCAAGCAAGGTCTTCTTTATACCTTCAATCGAGAGACCGGCGTGCCCATCTGGCCGATCGTCGAGCGGCCGGTGCCTCGCGGCGACGTACCCGGCGAATGGTACTCGCCTACACAGCCAATCCCGACAAAGCCGGCGGCGTATGGCGTCGCGGGAATTCCGTCCATCGATGATCTGATCGATTTCACGCCCGCACTTCGCGCCGAAGCATTGCAGGCCATTTCGAAATATCGCATCGGCCCCATCTTCACTCCGATCGTGGCGAGCAAACCCGAAGGCCCTTACGGAACGATTCTCACGACCGGCGTCAGCAACTGGCCGGGCGGATCCTATGACCCGGAGTCCCACATCCTTTATGTCCATGCCGCGACCGGAATGGTTTCCAACGGGCTGGTGCCCGGTGACAAATCGCGAACCGAGTTCGCTTGGGTGTCGGGAAGCGCGGAGCCGGCCGCCGGCGGTGGCCGCGGCGGCGGACTTCGAGTGCAGGGACTGCCTCTGGTGAAACCGCCGTGGGGAAGCATCGTCGCGATCGACATGAACAAGGGCGAGATCCTGTGGAAGATCGCGAATGCCGAAACTCCCGACAACGTCCGCAATCATCCTGCACTCAAGGGTCTGAATATTCCGCGCACTGGAAGGTCCGCCAATACCATCGGGACGCTCGTCACCAAAACCCTGATGATCGCGGGCGAGCCCGGAACCTTCACGCTGCCGGATGGCCGCACGGGCGCAATGCTGCGCGCTTATGAGAAGAAGTCCGGAAAAGAACTCGGCGCGGTCTACATGCCCGCAGGCCAGACCGGCACGCCGATGACGTACCTGCGGGATGGGAAGCAGTACATCGTCATCGCGATCGCGGGCAACGCATATCCCGCCGAGCTGCTGGCTTTCAAACTACCTTCCCCCTGAATTGAATGCGGGGACAGAGGGGACTGTCCCCTCTGTCCCCGCATTACTGCTGATGATATGATCCGCAAACTATGAAACTCACAATTCTCTTCTGCCTGTTCCTTCTCGCAATGTCCGTGATGGCGCAGCTTCCCGCACCCAACGCCGCCGGCGCAACCGCGGGTCACGAAATCTTTTCCGCCAAGGACCAGGCTGCGGCCAATCGGTTCTGGACCGCCCTTGGTGGCGAGCCTGCCACGCTGGTCCGGCTGAATCTGATCAAGTTCCCCGGCGAGTTACTCCTGGTCGGCGGTCAGCGCAACGCGAACGGCGGAGGCGGGACCGAAGGCTCCTCTGTCGATTACATTGCATTCAAGGTGAAGAACCTCAAGGATACCGTCGCGAAAGTTGTCGAAGCGGGCGCTCGGGCGCTACCGGGAGCGACCGCATCCCAGGCGTTCGTCATGGCCCCGGACGATATCAAAGTACGGTTGCGGGAAGATCGCACGCTTGCAACTCCGGTGGCAGCCGACGGGCTCGGCATGGTGGTCACCGATGTGGCCGCTGCGCAAGCCTGGTATGCCCAGTGGTTCGGCGGCAAGACGATGAAAACCGCCGCGGGAGAAATGGTGAGCGAGATTCCCGGCTCCAATCTTTACTTCACCGAAAACAAAACACCGATGGCCCCCACGGCTGGCCGGGCCTTTGGCCGCATTGGAATGGAAGTGAAAGGCCTGGAGACATTCTGCAAGAAGCTGGAAGAATCCGGCGTCACGCTGATCAA
>Ga0209488_10000607_pt1 | contig 30455 bp, 27 predicted proteins | sample Rivendell_Oct201_8_FD_188349 | JGI IMG/M metagenome (GOLD analysis project Ga0209488, IMG submission 188349) | Vadose zone soil microbial communities from the Eel River Critical Zone Observatory, Northern California, USA -... | ecosystem: Environmental > Terrestrial > Soil > Vadose zone >...
ATGAGATCTTCGGCACCTCTTGGTGGGGGTTCAGCTGGCTTAGACACCGTTCGCCCGCGAAGTTCGCGCCCGCCGCAAGGTATCGGGCTCGGCGCCGTCAGCGGAATAGGCGCTTCAACCGTGTTCCGGCGCCGCGGCGGGCAGAGAGCTGGGCCGGAGAGTATGGTCGCGATGGTATTTTAGGGGAAACACGAGCATGGCTAGAGCGCGGCAGCAATGCACACACCTCAACACGGTCACGGCCGCGGCTCCAAGCGGCGATGGCTGTCAGGAATGCCTCGCCATGGGCGACACTTGGGTGCATCTTCGCTTGTGCAGGACCTGCGGACATGTAGGGTGCTGTGACGACTCCAAGAATCGACATGCGCGCAAGCATTTCCAAAAATCCAAGCACGCGATCATTTCGTCATTCGAGCGCGGAGAAGATTGGAGCTGGTGTTTCATCGACGAGATCGAGGTGTTCTTGACGTGACTGCGGAGCTCAACGACGAAGGCATAGCCGCTAAGCCTCCCTTCAGCGGCCGCAAGGCGCAGATGTTTCCGCAATTGACTCCGGCGCAGATTGCGCGGCTGCAAGCGGTTGCAACTCATAGCCGAATCAGCAAGGGACAGATCTTGGCAGAGCCCGGCGACCGCCATCGTCCCATGCTGGTGGTTCTCTCGGGCAGCATCGAAGTGGTCCAACCCGGCATGAATGGGGAAGTCTTGGTCGTGGTGCACACGGCAGGCAGCTTCACGGGAGAAATGAGCACGCTTCAGGGCATCGGCAGCTTGGTCCGGGCTCGCGTCCGCGATGCGGGCGAGGTTCTGGTGATCGCCGAGGATCGCCTGCGCACCGTCATTCAGACCGACTCGGACCTCAGCGAACTGTTCATGCGTGCCTTCATCTTGAGGCGCGTCGGTCTGATCGCCTCCCAGGCGGGCGACGTCATTTTACTCGGTTCGAGCTACTCGGCGGGAACGCTGCGGCTACAGCAATTCTTGACCCGAAATGCGTTTCCGTACGTCAACCTCGACGTGAACACGGATCCGTCCGTACAGACGCTGCTGGAACGCTTTCATATCAAAGCCGACGAGGTTCCCGTGGTGCTGTGCCGCGGCGAAGTGGTGCTCAAGAATCCCAGCAATGAAGAGGTGGCTGCCTGCCTGGGGATGAACCAGCAGATCGATGATGACCGGATCCGGGACGTCATCGTCGTGGGCGCCGGGCCGTCCGGGTTGGCGGCCGCCGTCTACGCCGCCTCGGAAGGGCTCGATGTGCTGGTGCTCGAAACGGGCACGCCCGGCGGCCAAGCCGGATCGAGCTCGAAAATCGAAAACTATCTCGGATTTCCCACCGGCATTTCCGGCCTGGCCCTGGCTGGCCGCGCGCGGGTTCAGGCGCAGAAATTCGGCGCCGAAATCAGGACTGCTTACTCGGCGTTGAAGCTGAATTGCGATGAGCGGCCGTATGCAGTCGAACTTTGTCACGGCAATGCGGTGCGTGCGCGTGCGATCATCATCGCAACCGGTGCGGAGTATCGCCAGCTCGCGATCGAAAACGCGTCCCGCTTTCTCGGCACGGGTATCTATTACGCGGCGACGGCGACAGAAGCCAGGCGCTGCGAGATGAAGGAAGTGATCGTGGTGGGCGGCGGCAATTCAGCGGGCCAAGCTGCGGTCTTTCTCGCGAGCAAGTGCCGCCACGTGCACCTCCTGGTTCGATCCAAGGGGCTGGCCGACTCCATGTCTCATTATCTCATCCGCCGTATCGACGAAACTCCCAACATCACGCTGCACACGGGCACCGAGATCGCGTCGCTGGAGGGCGACGAACAACTGGAGCGCGTGGTGTGGAAGACGGCGCCGGATCACGTCCTCCAAACGCACGCGATCGGTCACGTTTTTCTCATGACGGGCGCCGTGCCCAGTACGCGCTGGTTGAAAGGCTGCATCGCGCTGAACGACAAAGGATTCGTGCGAACGGGGGCGGATCTCAGCCCTGCGGATCTACCGGCTGGGAATGGGTCCGCCGCGCGGCCGCCGCAGTCTTTCGAGACGAATTGGCCCGGGATTTTCGCGGTCGGCGACGTGCGCTGCGGAAGCGTCAAACGGGTGGCGGCCGCGGTCGGCGAAGGATCCGCATGCGTGCAGCAGGTGCACCAGGCACTCCACGATTGAAAGGGATCGACTTCATGGGGAACTCGCCGGAGGTCGCCCACCGCTTGATCGGTGCAACGTTGCTCGTCGGCGGGATCGGTGGAATCATAGTCGAGACCGAGGCATACGATGGGGAAGATCCGGCGTCGCACAGTTTCACGGGTCCGACGCCGCGCAACGCCGTGATGTTCGGGCCTCCCGGCCGTGCGTACGTCTATCTTTCCTATGGCATCCACTGGTGCCTGAATTTCGTGTGCCGGGAACCCGGGCACGGCGCGGGCGTGTTGATTCGCGCCCTGGAGCCGACGGCCGGCGTTTCAACGATGATCAATCGCCGGCGGCAGCAGGATCCGCGAATGCTCTGTGCGGGACCCGGCCGGCTTGGACAGGCTCTGGCGATCACCCGCGAACTGAACGGAAAAAGCATCGATGCGGCACCGTTCAGTTTGACGGCGGTGAGCACGCGTGCCCGGGTCGTATGCGGGCCGCGGGTAGGGATCTCCAAGGCAGTCGAGCGGCCTTGGCGCTTTGGCCTCGCGGGCTCGCGCTACCTCAGCCGTCCGTTTCGCTGATCGTATCCGCTCTCGCAGTGAGCTCACCGGTTGACCACGATGCGCCTTTGAGGTATTTCTCGATCAGCGTCGCGGCCGATTGCACTTTGCAGTGCAAAGATACGAGGGTGGTAGATGAAAGACTTGCAACAGGCCTTGTCCGAGATTCATTCCATCCGCACTCAGGTGGCGCGTGGCACTGAATTTCACGGTTATGGTCCGGCGTCCATTGCCGCGAGCGGAATTCTGGCGCTGGCGGTTGCGGCCGCACAGACGCGGTGGATGGCGAAGTCTGCGAAGGCTGACCTTGCCATTTGGCTCGACGTTTGGGCGGGGACCGCCGTCGTGTCGGTGTTCCTGACCGGCCTCGAGACGTTCGTGCGCGCCCGGCGCGTGCATTTGGGATTTGCCAAAGAAATGGTCCAATCCGCGGTCGCGCAGTTCCTGCCCGCCGTGATGGTCGGATTTTTGCTCGCCGTCGTGATGATGCGGGTCGCGCCGCAGGAATGCTGGATGTTACCCGGCCTCTGGGAGTTGATCTTCAGCTTGGGGGTATTCGCCTCGTGCCGATTTCTTCCGCGGCAGATGTTTGCCGTCGGCGTGTGGTATCTGGCGGCCGGGCTCTTTTGCCTGGTTGCCGGAAGCGCCACCCGGTCGCTCTCGCCCTGGACGATGGGTATTCCGTTCGGCGTCGGCCAGCTTCTGGTCGCAGCCGTACTTCAGTTTCGGTATGGAGAACCTCTTGAATAAGCGCGGCACCAAGAAGGGCGCGGTTCCCCGGTTCGCCTACGATGGCTTGGACCGCGTCATTCACGAGCGCGCGCGGTTGAGCGTGCTCACGTCGCTGGTCACTCATTCGAGAGGTTTGCTGTTCGGCGACCTGAAGCAGCTGTGTGCGCTGACCGACGGCAATCTCAACCGGCATTTGCAGGTACTCGAAGAAGCGAGGCTGATCGCAATCACGAAGGGCGTGCAGAATAACCGCCCGCAGACGTTTTGCCGCATTACCGCCTTGGGGCGCAAGCGCTATGTCGAGTACCTCTCGGTGCTCGAGCAAGTGCTATTGGATGCGGCAACCGCCGTCAGATCGGAATGGAGCCCGAAAGAGGCGACCTAAAGAGACGTTGAAATCGCCCGCGGCGCGGTCATGGCAGCCCGGATGCCTCGCACTTGCGTCTCATTGCCGGGAACTGTACTTTGTGCAACAAAGCGAACCAGCGTCAAGCCTCGCTTGTCACAATTCTATCGCACGGCGGGTACGCTGCGCGGACCGTCATCCCCCAAAGAGGAACTCATGCGTGATCCTGTCATGAACCAACCAAGCGTCATCGTGTCCCGGTCCCACGGACGTGCAGAGTGACCGCATTCGCCCACTTGGAGTTCCCGTGGATAGGGTTCGCGCTCGCGGCGTGCGCCATGGTCTATGGCATCGTCGCGTGCGTTGCCGCGAACATGCGGATTCGACCCTCGCGGTTCACGGCGGGAGACACGCTTCCGGTGACGATTTTAAAACCCCTCTGCGGGGCCGAGCCGGAGACGTACGAATGCCTGCGCTCGTTCTGCGATCAGGCGTATCCGGAGTTTCAAGTGGTCTTCGGCGTCTGCGATTCGAACGACCCGGTGCTGGCCATCGTGCAGCGATTGCAAAGGGAGTTTCCGCTGCGCGACCTGGCCGTAGCGATCGATCGCCGGCAGCACGGCAGCAACCGCAAGGTGAGCAATCTCATCAATATGATGCCGCTTGCGCGCCATGAGTTTCTGGTCCTGTCCGACAGCGACGTGAAGGTGGAGCGCGACTATCTGGCCAAAGTGGTAGCGCCGCTTCACGACGACGGCGTCGGCATCGTCACCTGCGCGTATCGAGGGCGTCCGCGCCGAGGATTGTGGTCGCTCTTGGGAGCCTCGTTCATCAATGAATGGTTCATGCCGTCGGTACGGGTGGCGGCCATGGCCGGCTCGCGGTCTTTTGCGTTCGGCTCAACCATAGCCATACGGCGCCAAGTCCTCGCGACCATCGGCGGTTTCATGGCGATCGCCGATCAATTGGCGGACGATTATCGGCTGGGAGAACTGACCCGCCGCCGGGGATTGCGCACGGTTTTTTCCGAAGCCGTGGTCGAGGTCTGCGTGACTGAGCCCGGCTTCGGAGATCTGGTGCGGCACGAGCTCCGATGGCTGCGCACGATTCGTGCGCTCCGGCCGATGGGATACGGGTTTACCTTTGTCACGTTCGGGGTGCCGGTGGCCGCATTCGGAGCCCTGCTGGCCGGGGGTGCGGCACCGGTCGTCGGCATGCTGGCGATCACCGCGCTGGCGCGCGTCATGCTGCATTTATCGGTGCGCCAGCGGGGCTCCTCCGCACTGCAGCTCGCCGTTTTGCCGCTGAGGGACGCGCTCAGCCTGGCGCTTTGGGCTTGGAGTTTCGTTACGCGCCGGGTGCAGTGGCGGGAGGTTCGCTACCGCGTGACTCGCGACGGATCGGTCCAGCCGGTCGCGAGGATTTGACGCGAAAGCCCGATGAAAAAATTCTTGATCGTCACGGCCGATGACTTTGGACTGCACGAAGCCGTCAACGAGGCGGTTCAGCAGGCAAGTGCGGCGGGGGTTCTCACGGCGGCGAGTCTGATGGTGGCGGCACCCGCCGCCGCCGACGCGATTCGGCGTGCGCGCGAGCTGCCGAACTTGCGCGTGGGTCTGCATCTCGTTCTCGCGGACGGGAACGCAATGCTGACGCCGGATCTCATCCCGGCTCTCGCCGACGGAGCCGGCCGCATGAACAGCCGGATGTTCGTCAACGGCGTACGTTTCTTCGCGTTTCCCGGGGTGCGCAGACAGCTGGAAGCGGAGATCCGCGCACAGTTTGCGGCGTTCGCGCGCACCGGGCTGGCTCTCGACCACGTCAATGTGCACAAGCATTTCCATCTGCATCCAACCCTGTTGGACATGCTGCTGCGAATCGGCCGCGAGTACGGAGTTACGGCGGTGAGGGTGCCCGATGAGCCCCTCTGGTTCGCCGCGCGGGGAGGCCATGGGTTCAGAGCCGCCAATACCGCGCTGCTGGCTCCGTGGATTGCGCTCATGAAGCGTCGATTGCGCCTGGCGCAAGTGCCGTATAACGATCGCATATTCGGCGTCGCCGCGAGCGGCGCCATGGACGAGGCGAAGCTGCTGGCAATTCTCGAACGGCTGCCGGAGGGCGTGACCGAAATCTATCTTCACCCCGCCACCGAGTCCGGAAGTGCGATCGCTGCGTCGATGAGCACGTACGCCCACGCCGAAGAGCTGGCCGCGCTGTTGAGTCCGCGCGTCCGCGCCGCCATCGCCGCTGCCGGGATCGGCCACGGCGGCTTCGCGGATGCGCTGCTCGCGCGCCGCCTGCGCGCGGCGTGACATTCGCGTGCAGACAGGAGCCCGTCTGACTATCGGCCGCAATCGCATCTACACCTGCAGATGTCCCAACGGAATTCGAGCCGAGCGCTTGACCGTGGCGAGCACCACGCTCGACTGCATGTCGCGAACGTTGGGCACTCTGATGAGCTTCTTGAGCACGACGTTGCTCAATGCATCTAAATCCTTGCCGTAGACCTCCAGGATGAAGTCATAGCTTCCGGTCATCGCGAAGCACTTGGTGACCTCGTCCATGAGCAGAATCTCCTTCTCGAATCTCGCCACCGTTTCGTCGGTGTGCTCGGTCAATTTGACCTGCACGATCGCGAGCACTCCGAGACCGATGCGCGCGGGATTGAGAATGGCCGCGTATCCTTCGATGGCGCCGCTCGATTCCAGAGCCTTGATTCGCCGCGCACAGGGGGTGGCCGACAACCCGATGGCTTCGGCAAGTTCCACCACGGATAGACGGCCGTCGCGCTGCAATGCAGAAAGTATCCGCGCATCAAAGCGATCAATCCCCATTTTTAGCTCCAAAAAGCTTAGATAATAGTGATTATCACTAATGCATGCGGCTATTGGTAGTGTTTTTAGCGATTTTCACTGATGGGCGTGGACTAGGCTTGGGTAGGTCCACACGCAGCGAGATCACGATGAGTGCAAGCCCTCAGCTAGTTCGGGAGATGTCCGGGCTCGGTTCCCTGGATTGGCGCGCCGTGCTGCGCCAGATCGCGGTGTCGCGCGCGCTCGACGACCTCGAGGAATCGACTCTCCTGCCGGAGCGCAAAGTCCTCTATCAGTTCTCGGCGCGCGGACACGAACTCACGCAGGTGTTGCTCGCCAATCAGCTCACCGGATCTAGAGACGGGGTGGGCGCCTACTACCGATCGCGACCCTTGTTACTGAGCTTGGGTTTGCCGCTCGAGGAGGCGCTGGCGTCAACCATGATGCGGGCCGGCGGGATGAGCGACGGACGCGATATCGGTGTGGTGTTCAATCTGCCGCGGCAATCCGGCGCCTGTGTGCTGCCGGTGTGCGGAGGCGTCGGCACCCAATACACCCCCGCCGTGGGCTGGGCTCAGGCCCTGCGCTACCGCGGAATCGTGCTCGGCGACAAGGAGTGCGAGACGAGCCTTGCCGTGGCGCACGGCGGAGATGCCTCGACGGCCACGAACGGCTTCTGGGCTGCCCTCAATATCGCGACCACCGAGCGGCTGCCGCTCCTGTTCTTCATCGAGGACAATGGCTACGGCATTTCGGTGCCGTCGCGGCAGCAGACTCCGGACGGCAACATCGCCAGAAATCTCGCCGGCTTTCGGGGACTTCGTGTGCTCGACGGCGATGCTTCAGACCCGATGGGTGCGGCGGCGCTGATTGAAAATGCCGTCACGGGCGTTCGCTCGGGCGGGGGCCCGGCGCTGATCAGATTGTTGGTGCCGCGGCTTTCCGGGCACTCGGGGCAGGACACCCAAACCTATAAGAGCGCCGGCGAAATCGCTGCCGAGAGGGCGCGTGATCCTCTGGAAAAGCTGCGCGCTCAGCTGGTGCCGAATGTCGTCCCGGCTGCCGATTGGGATCTCGAGATCGCGCAAGGCCGCGAAGCCGTCGCGCATGCGCTCGATGCCGTCGAACGGCGGAGCACTCCCGATCCTGGCCGCGTTCGACGCTATGTGTTTTCAGAATTGGCCGCCGACGGAACCATTGAGGTGCAGCAGCAGGGCGGAACGTACGCCGAGGGCGTGGTGCCGCCGCCGGGCACGTCGCAGGCGAGTCCGCAGGGTCCGCGCATCAATCTGGTCACGGCCGTACGCCGCACGCTCGAGCGTGAGCTTGCGGTCAATCCTCGAATGCTCATCTTCGGCGAGGACGTGGGCCGCAAGGGGGGTGTGCACGCGGCGACTCTCGGGTTGCAGGAGAAATTTGGCGCCGAGCGCGTGTTCGACACCAGCCTTTCCGAGGAAGGCATCATCGGCCGTGCGGTCGGCATGGCCGCCGCCGGACTCATGCCGGTGCCGGAAATTCAGTTTCGAAAGTATGCGGATCCCGCCGCAGAGCAGCTCAACGACTGCGGAACGATGCGCTGGCGAACCGTCAATCGGTTCGCCGCGCCGATGGTCGTGCGCATCCCGGGAGGCTTTTTCAAGTGCGGTGATCCCTGGCACAGCCAATCCAACGAAGTGCAGTGGGTGCACGGGCTGGGTTGGCGCGTGGCGATGCCCTCGAACGCCCAGGATGCGGTGGGACTGCTGCGAAGCGCCTTGCGCGGCAATGACCCGACGATTTTCTTCGAACATCGTTCGCTGCTCGATGGCGGTTGGGCGCGGCGCGCATACCCCGGCGATGAATTCGTGGTGCCGTTCGGCAAGGCCAGCGTGCTGCGTGAAGGCACGACACTGTCCGTCGTCAGCTGGGGAGCCATGGTCGAACGTTGCGAGAAGGCCATCATCGACACCGGAGTCTCCGCCGACCTCTTGGACTTGCGGACGCTGTCGCCTTGGGATCGCGAGGCGACCCTTGCATCCGTGCGCAAGACGCGCCGCTGCCTGATCGTTCATGAAGACACCATGACCGCCGGCTTCGGCGCGGAAATCGCGGCCGTGATCGCCAGGGAAGCGTTCTTCGATCTCGACGCGCCGATCGAGCGCCTCGCCATGCCGGATGTTCCCAGTCCCCACAGCCCGCTGCTGCTCGACGAAGTCCTGCCGAACGTCGAGACCATTTCTCAGGCTATCAAGGCTCTGGCTGAAATCTAATCTGGCAACCATGTCCCACCTAACCGACGTGTTGGTCCCGCCCAACGAGGAAGGAACGCGCGCCACCGTATTGCGGTGGTGCAAGGCAGTGGGCGATACGGTCGCCAAAGATGAACCCCTGGTGGAGCTCGAGACCGATAAAGTGACGGTGGAAATCCCGGCGCCCGCCGACGGCACCTTGGTCGAAGTGCTCAAGCAGGTGAACGCCGAGGTCAATCCGGATGAGGTGCTTGCGCGCCTGAGTCTCAGCGGCGACTCAACTGCGCCGCAAGCGACTGCGACGTCGACGGCAACCGCGCCGTCTGCCGGGGCGCCGGCGGTTCCTGATGCGCGCGACGCGCGCAAGCCGTTGAGTCCCGCGGTGCGGCGGCTGCTCAAGGAACTTTCGATTGCCGCCGGCGACATCGAGGGCACGGGTCGCGATGGACGCATCACGGCGCAAGATGTGACTCGCCATGCGGCGGATGCGGCGGCCAATCGCGCGCCGGCGCGCGCGCCTGCACAGCCGATATCGCCGTCGGGCAGTACGCAGGCACCACGCGCGCCGATATCAGCGGCGGGCAGCACGCGGGTACTGCACACGGCGATTCGCCGGCGCGTGGCCGAACACATGGCGCGCAGCCTCATGGAGGCACCGCATGTCACCACATTGTTCGAAGCGGATCTCACCCGGGTGCTGGCGCACCGGGCGCGCCACGCCGCGGAATTCGAATCGCGCGGCGCGCGCCTGACGCTGACCGCTTATTTCGTCAGTGCCTGCGTACAGGCTCTGCGCGCCCACCGGGAAGTCAACGCCACCTTTCATTCCGATGCGCTCGAATTGCACGGGGACGTGAACATCGGCGTGGGCACGGCTCTCGGCAACAAGGGCCTGATCGTGCCCGTGATTCATCGCGCTCAGGGGCTGAACCTGTTCGGCATGGCACAGCGCCTGGGTCAGCTGGTCGAGGCCGCCCGGGCCGGCAAGCTTTTGCCCGAGGACGTACGCGGAGGCACCTTTACGATCTCGAACCACGGAGTGGGCGGCAGCCTCCTTGCGGCGCCGATCGTCATCAATCAACCGCAGGTCGCGATCCTGGGCGTGGGTAAGGCAGAGCGCCGAGTGTGTGCGGTCGAGGTCGACGGTGTCGAGGCGATCAGTGTGCGCTCCATGTGCTATTTGACCCTTACCATCGACCACCGCGCCCTCGATGCTTTCCAAGCCAACGCCTTCCTGAGTTCGGTGGTCGCGACGCTCGAGCAGTGGCCCGCGAACGAGCCCTGAGTCCTCCCTCGCGTGTTCGTTACGGGTCTCATGCGTTAGCATGGACGGCCCGTGTCCCCGAGATCCACGCGATGTGTAACATATTTGTAATGGCGATGCGTGCGAGCTTCGCGAAACGGTTTTTGCAGCGTCAGGCGGCGCTCGTCGTGAGTCTCGCCACGCTTGGCGGCACTGTCCACGCGCAGCAGGACCTCACGAGTCGCGCGCTGGATCTTCCGACCAGCAAGCAGTTGATGACACCCACTCCGGGTAATCCGCGGCGTATCAACAGCCTGCCGATGTCGCTGGCGGTCTCGCCGGATCGTCGCTGGGTGGTGTCGCTGAATGCGGGCTACGGCACCTTCGAGTCCGGCTACATGCAATCGCTGGCCGTGCTCAACGTGCGCACGGGAGAAGTGAGGGATTTCCCGGATGCGCGCACGCTGGTCGACATGAAGCAGACGTTCTTTTCGGGGCTCGCGTTCAGCGCGGACGGCGCCTCGGTCTATGCGAGCCTCGCCTCCTCCAGCGATCCGCGCGGCGACGGAGACAAGAAAACCGGCAACGGCATCGTCGTGTACAGGTTCGCGGACGGCGTGCTGACGCCCGAAAAGTTTTTGCCTCTGCCTCCCGTGACGCTTGCCGCCGGCCGGCGCACCAGCTTGCTGAGCAGCGACGACCGTACCGTCAGCCCCTATCCCGCGGCGCTCGCGGTGCTGCCCGGCTCCCTCGAGCGCCTGCTGGTCGCAGAGAACCTGTCCGATACGGTTGCCGTGCTGGATATCCGTACGGGAGCGATTGCGCGGCGCTTCGACTTGTCGGTGAGCGAGAACGTGCCTGCAACTTATCCGATTGCGCTGGCAGTCACCAGGGACGGCAAGCGAGCCTTCGTAGCCTTGTGGAATGTCAGCGAGGTGGTGGAATTGGACCTCGTCGAGGGCACGGTGGTGCGCAACGTGAAATTGATGAAACCGAGCGCGGCGACCGCGCCGGGGACACATCCGTGCGCGCTGCTGTTGGATGAGCGCGCGGGCCTGCTGTACGCGGCGCTATCGAACCGGGATGCGGTGGCGGCGATCGAGATTGGCAGCAGTGACCCGGTTCTGCATCGGAAACTGAAGGTGAAGGGTTACTTCGACACGCGGCTGCCGGGACAGAGCTACTTCGGCGCGGAGCCCAGTGCGCTTGCCGAGAATGAAGATGGAACGCGGCTGTACGCGGCGAACCTAGGATCGGATGCGGTGGCGGTACTCGACCCGCGCCGGTTGCACCAGATGCCGCCGGGCCATGGGATGGCCGAGCCGATCGGGTTCGTGCCGACTGAACTCATGCCGATGGCGCTGGCATCGGTTGCGCGCACGCTGTACGTCGCAAGCGCGAAGGGGAAAGGGACCGGACCGAACGATATGGCGCAGCGCCCGACCGAGGCAACAAAGGGCAGGAGACTGGTCACGCGCAGCTTCACGTACGCCCCGACGCTGCTGTACGGCTCCCTGGCGGCGCTCGATGAGGCGGCGATCGAGTCTACGCTCAAGGCATCGACGGCGGTGGTGCTCGAATCGAACCGCATGAAGGCGGCGCGGGAGACGATTCAATTTGCCGATGGCGGCAGCCCGATAAAGCACGTGATCTATATTTTGAAAGAGAACCGCACGTACGACCAGGTGTTCGGCGATCTGGCAAAAGACGGCAAGCCGGTCGGCAATGGCGACCCAAAGCTCACGATGTATGGAGCCGCAGTGACCCCCAACCAACACCGGCTGGCGCTGCAGTTTGGCGTGCTGGATAACTTCTTCGACTCGGGGGAGGTGTCGGGCGACGGCCACGTCTGGTCGACTGCCGGCATCGGCACGGATTACCTCGAGAAGACTTGGCAGCAAAACTATCGGAGCGAGCAGCGCACCTACGACTATGAAGGGATGGTAGCCGACGGCTATCCGCTGCTCCAGAACATACCCGATGTGTCCGAGCCGGCAAGCGGGTATTTATGGACGAACTTCGCGGCCCACGGCAAAACGGTCTATCACTTCGCCGAATACATCTCATCGATTTTCTGTGGCGATAAGAAAGTACCGAAGCGGGTCGGCGATCCGAAACTCGGGGCCATGTCAGGCGGTGTAGCTCAGTGCGCGTCGCCTGCCATCAAGCCCGGCGACTCGATTCCCGAGGAGTGGGGCGGCGGGACGAACCTGTGGCCGTGGGCCATTCCGCGATTGGCCGGCAATATCGCAACCAAGCCCGAACTCGTGGGCCACTTTGCGCCCGAGTCGCCGGATTTCAATCTGCGTGTGCCCGACCAGATCCGCGCCAATGTGTTTCTTCGGCATTTCGAGCGGTGGAAGCGCGATCGCGAAGCCGGCAATGACACGATGCCCAATTACATCCAATTGCGGCTGCCCAATGACCACACGGAAGGCACCAAGGTCGGCGGACCAACCCCAAAATCGTCGGTCGCCGACAATGATCTGGCCGTCGGCCGCGTAGTGGAAGCGATTTCGCACTCGGCGTTCTGGAACGATACGGCCATACTGATTCTGGAAGACGATGCGCAGGCCGGGGCGGATCACGTGGACGCACACCGCTCGCTCGGAATCGTGGTGAGCAAGTATGCGCCGCATCCGAAGGCGGGGGAGGTCGCCGTGGTGGATAGTCGATTCTATTCGACCGTGAGCATGCTGCGAACGATGGAGACTCTCCTTCAGGTGCCTCCGATGAACAACAACGATGCGCTCTGCTCGTTGATCTCTACGTTGTTTACCGGACCGGGTGATCAGCCGCCGTTCGTTGCGGACGCGTCGAATCGCGACAATGGCCTGATTTACGCGGCAAATACGGCCAAAGCACCGGGCGCGGCGCAGTCCGAGAAAATGGACTTTCGCCATGCGGACCGCGCGGACCCGGGCAAGCTCAATCTGATTCTGTGGCAGGACGCCATGGGCGCACGGCCGCCGCCGGCCATGCTGCTGGCCAAGCATTCCAGGATGAAAGATAACGACGACTGACTCGATGCGGCGGCGGCGGAGACGCGGTCAACCCGCCTACTGGGGGATCAGGCCGGGGTTTGCCATGCAGCAGGATGGAGGCCAATCCCGCCGAAGCGGTGCATCACCGATGCATCGGGCGGAGGCAACGGACCGTCGAGCTGCGCCGCGACCCGCGAGAGATGCGCCTCGGAAGCTGCGAATACTGACGCATAGATATCGCGGCACAGCGCTGCGGCCTGCGCTCCCGGCCAATTGGCCCGCAGCAGCCGCGGCGGCAACAGCGGGTCGCGCAGATGCAGGCGGCGGTATTCATGGATCAAGAGCGTGCGCACGATGAAACAGGATTGATCGTCGAGAGTGCGAGGGCCGCGCACCGCCGCGAGGACGCGTTCGAAGCGCTTCACGAAGCGCTGGTATCGAAGCCCAAGCTCCTCGAGGTCCCAGCCCAAACCGGCCAGCCGCTGCGGAGCGTCGCCGTCAGCGAGATTGGCGTCGAAAACGATGACCTTGGAGAGCGGATCCGGTGAGCGCAGTCCTTTCCCGAAGGAACGCGAGTCGAGGGAACGCGAATCGAGCTCGGGATGAGCGAATACACTGCTCGAGAGCTCGCCAAACCCCCGCCAGGTCAGTTGTTCCTTGATTTCCTTCCTCTCTGCCGCGCGCATGGGCGGCAGGACAACCAAGGTCCAGCGGCCCGACCATTCCGTGTCCGGTTCGCTGTAGATGCGCTTCGTCGCCTCGGCGAATCGCTCGCGCCCGTCGCGCGATAAATGGTATTCGCTGAGTTTGCCGGCGCGGTGCCCCTCCAGCCACCCGTCCTTTGCGAGGCGCGCGGTCGCGGTCCGTACCAATCGCTCGTTGAGTCCAAAGGGCGCCGCCAGGGCAATCAGGCTGCCCAGAGCGACGGCTCCGCCCCGCGGCATGATCGAATCGCCGAAAATGGTGACGATGAGCGAGCCGCCGCGCAGCGGCCGCTGCCGGCGAAAGCGGGCGACGAGTTCAGCGGCAGCGGTGGAGGCCTTGTCAGTCATTTTTCGCCATTGTAGTAGGGTTGAGCCGTATGACACAGAAAAGTTTGATTTATGTGGATTTGTGTATCACAATATTCAGGCTGGCCGATTCCTAGGGGCAGGTATGTACACGCAAGCGCTGGATATGCAGAGTTCAGATGCGACGACGCTGGATGAGGACGCGCTCGAGCAGCGCTTCCTCGCGCGCGTCGACGCCGAAGAGAAGATCGAGCCCAAGGACTGGATGCCGGTGCGCTATCGCAACACCCTGATTCGTCAGATTTCCCAGCACGCGCATTCGGAAATCGTCGGCATGCTGCCCGAGGGCAATTGGATCACTCGCGCCCCGACGCTGCAGCGCAAGGCGATACTGATCGCCAAGGTGCAGGACGAGGGAGGCCATGGCGCGTATCTCTACAGCGCGGCCGAGACGCTGGGCGTGAGCCGCGATCAGCTCATCGATCAGCTGCTGTCAGGCAAGGCCAAGTATTCCAGCATCTTCAACTATCCGACTCCGACGTGGGCGGATGTGGGCGCCATCGGCTGGCTGGTCGACGGCGCCGCCATCATGAATCAGATTCCGCTGTGCCGCTGCTCCTATGGTCCCTATGCGCGAGCCATGGTGCGCGTCTGCCGCGAAGAGAGCTTTCACCAGCGGCAGGGCTACGACCTGATGATGCGTCTCGCGCAGGGTACGACGGAGCAAAAACGCATGGCACAAGAGGCGCTCAATCGCTGGTGGTGGCCCGCGCTCATGATGTTCGGACCTTCCGACGCCAACTCCACGCACAGCGGCGAATCGCAACGCTGGAAGATCAAGCGCTTCTCGAACGATGAACTGCGGCAGAAGTTCGTTGATTTCACGGTGCCGCAGGCCAAGTTCCTCGACCTCGCCATTCCGGATCCACTGCTGCGCTGGGACGAGACCAAGAAGCAGCATGAGTTCGGACCGATCGATTGGACCGAGTTCGATCAAGTGCTGAAAGGCAATGGACCGTGCAATGCGGAACGGCTTGCCGCGCGCCGCAACGCCCACGCCGCCGGAGCGTGGGTACGAGACGCCGCGAGCGCCCATGCCGAGAAGCAGCGCCAACGCGCCGCAACCCTGGCTGCCTGAGTAACCCTTTGCCGCCCAGGAGCAGGTCCCCCATGAGCAACCCATCCGAAGATCGTCGCCAGTGGCCCTTGTATGAGGTCTTTGTCCGGGCGCGCGGCGGTCTCGATCATAAGCACGTCGGCAGCCTGCACGCCGCCGATGCGCGCATGGCCATCGATCACGCGCGCGATCTCTATACTCGGCGCCAGGAAGGCGTCAGCATTTGGGTGGTGCCTTCCAAGGACATCACGGCGTCCGATCCCGCGGAGAACGACTCCCTGTTCGAACCGGCTCGGGACAAGATCTACCGTCACCCGACGTTCTATGAAATTCCCGATGAGGTGAAGACGCTGTGAACGCGGCGTCACCCGTTGTCCGCGGACAGGAATTGAACGCCGACGCGCAGGCCCTGTTCCGCTACGTGCTCCGCCTCGGTGATTTGAGCTTGGTGCTCGGGCAGAGGCTCGGTGAATGGGTCGGCCATTCTCCCGCGCTCGAGGAAGATTTGGGCTTGGCGAATGTCGCGCTCGATTTGATCGGTCAGGCGCGGCTGTTGCTCACCTATGCCGGCGAGGTCGAGGGACGGGGACGCGGTGAGGATGAAATCGCCTTTCTGCGCGAGCATGGCGAATACTTGAACGCGATATTGGCCGAACAGCCGAACGGCGATTTCGGCCAGACCATCGTGCGCCAGGTCCTGATCGATGCCTTCCAACTGGAAGTCTACGAGCGCATGACCACGTCCAGCGACGAACGCTTGGCCGCTATAGCGGCGAAATCCGTGAAAGAGGTCCTCTATCACTTGCGCTACAGCGGCGGCTGGCTGGTGCGCCTCGGCGACGGCACCGACGAAAGCCACGCGCGAGTTCAGTCGGCCCTGGATAACCTCTGGCCCTATACGGTGGAACTATTCGCCGAAGATGAGTTGGACCGGACGATGGCTGACCGGGGTGTGGCGCCGCGGTTGTCCGACGTTCAAGCGGCGTGGCTCCGGCGTATCGATGAGATACTGGCCGAGGCGACGCTCCGGCGACCCAAAGATCGACCGCATTCCTGGCACGGTAAACGCGGCCAACACAGCGAGCATCTCGGATACATTCTCGCTGAGATGCAGCATCTGCAGCGCACCTATCCGGGAGCACGCTGGTGAATTCGGTGCGCGCCGACAATCGCGATCCCGCGCCCACGCTTGCGAATGCCGATGCCGACCGACGTCTGTCGCTGGCGTGGAGGGCACTCGCGGCCGTTGAAGATCCCGAGATCCCGGCATTGGGCATCGTCGATCTCGGCCTGATTCGCTTCGTCACACTGGAGGCCGACGGCACTCTCGACGTGGGTCTCTCTCCGACCTACCTCGGTTGTCCGGCCACCGAGGTGATTCGACGCTCGGTTGAGCGCGCGCTCGGCAGCGCAGGAATCGGCGCCTTTGTCGTGACCCAGGTGTTGTCGCCGGCCTGGACCAGCGATTGGATCACCGCCGACGGCCGGCGCAAGCTCGAAGGTTACGGCATCGTGCCCCCGGAGCGGCCCGCCGCTTCCATGCGCGATATCTTGCGAAAGGCCAGACCCGTGGGCTGTCCCCGCTGCCGTTCGACCGATACTGAATGCATCAGCGAATTCGGCTCCACGCCGTGCAAGGCGCTGCACCGCTGCCGCGCCTGTCTCGAGCCTTTCGAATACTTCAAATGCATCTGAAGACTGCGCATGCTTGAGTTCCACCCATTGAAAGTCGCCGCCGTCGAGCGCATCGCCGAAGATGCCGCGTGCCTGACCGTGGAGATTCCCTCCGCGCTGCGCGATGCGTTCGCCTTTCACGCGGGACAGTACGTCACCGTGCGACGCATGATCGAGGGGCGCGAGGAGCGCCGGACGTATTCCATCGTGACGGCTCCTGGGGGCGGGGTGCTCAAATTGGGTATCCGGCTGCAACTCGGCGGCCGTATGTCCGGCGAACTTGCGTCGACATTGCGTCCCGGGGACCTGCTCGACGTCGGTACGCCGATGGGGCGATTCCGCACCTCGATCAGCGCCGATCGCGAGCATTCCTACGTGGCCTTCGCAGCGGGCAGCGGCATCACACCCATACTGTCTCTCGCCACGGATATTCTCGCTCGTGAGCCACGCAGCCGCTTCACACTGATTTACGGCAACCGCAGCATTTCGCGAACGATGTTTCTCGAAGAGACCCTCGGACTCAAGAATCGCTACATCGACCGCTTTTCCGTGCATTTTGTGATGAGCCGCGAACCTCAACAGACAGAATGGCTGAACGGCCGAATCGACGGCCACAAGATTCGCGAGCTCGCGCGGCATATGCCCGAGGTATCGTCCGCGGACGAGTACTTGATTTGCGGTCCCGGCGACATGGTGGACGAGGTTCGCAATGCCGTCAAAACGTTGAACGATAGCGCTCCGATTCGATTCGAACGCTTTGCCGCCGCTACGCCTCGACCGGTCGATAACGCCGGCAAGGAGCGCGACGCCGCGCCCGGGGCCGCCGCCGCACCGCCGGCTCCCGCCCCCGAATCGGTGCTCGCCACCATTTCCGTGGTCATGGACGGCCGGCGCCGCAGCTTCGCGATGGCGCAGAGCGACGCGTCGGTGCTCGATGCCGCTGAGCGCGCAGGCCTCGAACTGCCCTTTTCCTGCCGGTCGGGCATTTGCGCGACCTGCCGCGCGAGAATCACGGACGGCGCCGCGGTGATGACGCACAATATTGCCTTGGAACCCTGGGAGACCGACGCAGGGTTCGTGCTGTGTTGTCAGGCTCGGCCGACGACGGCGACGCTCGAAATCAGCTACGATCACAAATAACGACGAATCCCAAGGGACGCACATGTCATACGACACCATTTTGTTCAGTGTCGACGGCGGAATCGCTCGTCTGACCTTGAATCGACCGGACAAGCTCAACAGCTTCAATACCCAGATGCACGGTGAGGTACGGCACGCGCTGGAGAGTTTGCCCGGCAGTGACGCGCGCGTTCTGGTGCTCACGGGCGCCGGCCGCGGATTCTGCGCCGGCCAGGATCTCGGCGATCGCGCGGTGGCTCCCGGCGCTCGAGGCGTCGACCTCGGGGAGTCGATCGACAAGTACTACAAGCCTTTGGTGCTGGCATTGCACACACTTCCCATGCCCGTGATCGCGGCAGTCAACGGTGTGGCGGCGGGCGCGGGCGCCAACATCGCGCTCGCCTGTGATCTCGTCATTGCCGCGCGCTCCGCCAGTTTCGTCCAAGCCTTCTCGAAGCTCGGTCTGCTGCCCGATTCGGGCGGGACGTGGACCCTGCCGCGTCTCATCGGCAATGCGCGGGCGCTGGGCTTGACCTTGCTCGGCAACAAGCTCCCGGCGGAGCAGGCTGCCGCTTGGGGAATGATCTGGCAATGCGTTGGGGATGCCGAACTCGGACCGACCGTAGACGCACTCGCTGAAGGGCTGGCCGTAGCGCCGACGCGCGGCCTCGCCTGGACCAAGGCGGCGATTCGCGGCAGCTGGCAGCGCTCGCTCGCCGAGCAGCTCGATATCGAGCGCGATGCGCAGCGCGAGCTCGGTCGGTCGGCCGACTACACGGAGGGCGTTGCCGCGTTCATCGAGAAGCGGACGCCCCGGTTCAGCGGCCGATGAGCATGGCGCACGAGAGCCCTTTGGCCGCAGACGACGCGGTGCACCGGGCGCGAGAGGCCGTTCAGTCGCTGTATCTCGCCGATCTTGCGTCGCAATCGCTCGGCATCGAAATCATCGACGTCGCGCCCGGGGGCGTCCAAATCGCCATGACCGTGCGTCCCGACATGGTCAATGGCTTGGGGATGTGTCACGGCGGCATAGTTTTCGCGTTCGCGGACAGCGCCTTTGCCTTCGCGTGCAATTCCTATGGTGATGCGATGGTGGCGGCGGGCGCCAATATCGAGTTTCTCGCACCGGCTCCGCGCGGCGAACGCTTGACCGCCACGGCCACCGAAGTATCGCGCAGCGCGCGTCATGGAATTTACGACGTAGCCGTGACCGCAGCCTCCGGAGCGGTGCTCGCGCATTTCCGTGGACGTTGTTCACGCCTGCGCGGACCGGCCCAATCCGCGTGATTTCGAGGATTTAAGCCTATGAACTTGAAGAGCTATGTATGCGGTATTTGGCAAAGCGGCCGGGATAACGGCGTCGCGATGCGCGATGCAACCACCGGTGAATTCATCGCGCAAGCATCCTCGGCCGGCGTCGACTTCGCCGCCGTGCTCGCCCACGCCCGCACCGTGGGCGGACCTCAACTTCGCGCAATGACATTTCACGAGAGGGCCAGTCTGCTGAAAGCGCTCGCCAAGCGTCTCTCGGAACTCAAGGAAGAGTTTTATGCGCTCTCCTACCGCACCGGCGCGACATTGAGCGACTCCATGATCGACATCGACGGGGGCATCGGTACGGTTTTCGCCTTCGCCGGTAAGGGCTCGCGTGAGCTTCCGAATGCGCGTGTCTATATCGACGGTGATGTGGAAGTCCTGTCAAAGGCCGGCAATTTTGTCGGACAGCACCTGTACGTCTCGCGTGAAGGCGCGGCGGTGCACATCAACGCGTTCAATTTTCCCGTCTGGGGAATGCTGGAAAAGCTGGCGCCCACTCTGTTGGCCGGCATGCCGGCCATCGTAAAGCCCGCGACCGCCACGGCATATCTAACCGAACTCGTCGTACGCCGCATCATCGAATCCAAGATCTTGCCCGAGGGTGCGTTGCAACTGGTGTGCGGAGACCTCGGGAATCTGTTCGATCACCTCGATTGCCAGGACGCCGTCTCGTTCACGGGGTCCGCGCAGACTGCATCGCGCCTGCGCGTGCATCCGGCCGTCATTCGACACGCCGTGTCCTTCATCGCGGAAACCGATTCGCTGAATTCCAGCATACTTGCGCTGGACGCCGTACCGGGCACGCCGGAGTTCGATCTTTACGTCAAAGAAGTCGTTCGCGAGATGACGGTCAAGGCGGGGCAGAAGTGCACCGCCATCCGCAAGGCGTTGGTGCCGGCCGCGGTGACGGGCGATGTGATCGCCGCATTGCAAGCGGCGCTTCAAAAGATCGTCGTGGGCGATCCGCGATTGGAAGGCGTGCGCATGGGTCCCTTGGTGAGTCAGGAGCAGCGGCGCGACGTCCTGTCTCGCGTCGCCGAACTGCGCGGCGAAGCTGATCTGATCGCGGGTAACTTGGAGCAATTCGAGCTGAAGGGCGCCGACCGTACGCGCGGCGCGTTTGTGCCCCCGCTCCTGCTGCTCTCCCGCGATCCGCCGGCGGCGCGCGCCATCCACGCAGTTGAAGCCTTCGGTCCCGTGGCAACGGTGGTGCCGTACCGAGACACCGACGACGCGATCGCGCTTGCCCGGCGTGGAGAGGGTAGTTTGGCCGCCTCGGTATTCTGCGCGGATGATTCCCTCGCCAGCCGAATCGTCCTCGGGCTCGCGCCGTACCACGGCCGCATTCTGGTCGTGAATCGGACTTGCGCGAAGGAATCCACAGGCCACGGCTCACCGCTCGCACCCTTGATCCACGGTGGTCCGGGTCGCGCCGGCGGCGGCGAAGAGATGGGTGGTATTCGCGGGGTCCTGCACTACATGCAACGCACCGCGGTACAGGGTTCACCCGACACCCTGACCGCGACCAGTGGTCGCTGGGTGCGGGGCAGCCGGCTACGCGATCCCGGGAGACATCCATTCCGAATTCCATTCAATGATCTGGAATTGGGCGATACGCTGCAGTCAATCGAGCGCGAAGTCACGATCGCGGACATCGAACAATTCGCAGCCTTGTCGGGAGACACCTTCTACGCCCACATGAACGAGACCGAGGCGGCCCGCAACCCCCTGTTCGGCGGACGCGTCGCACATGGCTATTTCTTGATCTCGGCCGCGGCGGGTCTGTTCGTCGATCCGGATTATGGCCCTGTGCTCGGCAACTACGGCCTCGATGAGCTGCGCTTCGTGAAACCGGTGAAGCCCGGGGATCGGATCAAGGTTCGCCTCACTTGCTCGAGCAAGAGTTTACGCGCCGACAAGGGCTGGGGCGAAGTTGCCTGGGATACGGAAATCACCAACCAGAATCAGGAGACGGTGGCCTCTTATCACGTGCTCACCATGGTCAGCATCCACGCGGTTCCCGATTCAAAGGCAAACGCATAGTGAACACAGCGATAGATGTTGCGCGCTACGTGCGCGATTTCTCGAGCCTGCAATTCCACGCGCCGGAGGCGGGAATACTCGAGCTCGTGATGGCGAACAAGGGCCGCCTCAACGCGGCGACCGAGGCCATGCACCGTGACCTCGCCCTGGTGTGGCGCGCCATCGATGCCGATGATGCCGTCCGCGCGGTCGTGGTCCGGGGGGAAGGATCGAACTTTTCTTCCGGCGGCGATTTCGAGATGATCAATCGCATGATCGAAGATGAAGCGACCCTGATCCGCGTCTGGAAGGAAGCGAGCGATCTCGTCTATAACCTGATCAATTGTTCCAAGCCGGTGGTATCGGCGATCCGCGGCAGCGCGGTGGGAGCGGGCCTGGCCATCGCGCTATTGGCCGATGTGTCGATCGCCGCGGACAACGCACGCATCCTCGACGGCCACACTCGGCTCGGCGTGGCCGCGGGCGACCACGCCGTCATCATCTGGCCGTTGCTCTGCGGTCTCGCGAAGGCGCGATACCACCTGTTGACGAACAAGTCCCTGTCGGGCGCCGAGGCCGAACGAATCGGCCTCGTTGCCGTGGCCGTACCCGACGCCCAGGTACTCGATACCGCGTTCGACGCGGCGCGCACGCTCGCCGCCGGCAGCGCCACGGCGATCCGCTGGACCAAGCATGCGCTGAACAACTGGCTGCGATTGGCCGGCCCCAGTTTCGACACCTCGCTTGCGCTGGAATTTCTGGGCTTCAAGCTGGCGGACGTGCGCGAGGGGTTGGCCGCTGCGCGCGAGAAGCGCCGCCCTGACTTCGATCGGGACAAATCCGAATAGTCGCGAAGGACGAGCTACGATGAGTTCGCATACAATCCAAGAGCTCGTGGCCATGGAGCCGATTCTGGGGGCGAGCCGCGACGAGCTCGAACGCCTGCAGCTCGAGCGCCTGCGCTCGACGCTCCGGCACGCCTACGCAAATAATGCCAATTACCGGCGAAAATTCGACGCGGCCGGCGTTCATCCCGACGATCTTCGCGCGCTGGCCGATTTGGCGCGCTTCCCGTTCACGACCAAGGAGGACCTGAGGGAGGCCTATCCCTTTGGTTTTTTCTCGGTACCCAGAGAGCGAGTCGCGCGCATTCACGCGTCCTCCGGCACTACGGGCAAGCCCACCGTGGTTGGGTATACGCGGAACGATCTCGCCACCTGGGGTAGTCTCGTCGCCCGATCGATTCGGGCAGCGGGCGGCCGTGCCGGCATGACGGTGCATGTGGCCTACGGCTATGGTCTATTTACCGGCGGACTTGGAGCGCACTACGGAGCCGAAGCCGCCGGGTGCACGGTGATTCCGATGTCGGGCGGCCAGACGGAAAAGCAGGTGCAATTGATTCGCGATTTCGCACCCGACATCATCATGGTGACCCCGAGTTATATGCTTGCCATCCTCGACGAGTTCCGGCGCTTGGGGTATGACCCTCGGTCGACGTCGCTGCGCATCGGCATATTCGGCGCGGAACCCTGGAGCGACGGAATGCGCGCAGAAATAGAATCCGCGTTCAACCTCATCGCCTGCGACATCTACGGCTTGTCGGAGGTCATGGGCCCCGGCGTCGCCCAAGAATTTGGGGGCACGAAGGAGGGGCCGACGATCTGGGAAGATCACTTCATTGCCGAGATCGTGGATCCGGCCAGCGGCCGGGTGGCCGAAGATGGCGAGTTGGGCGAACTGGTGTTCACCTCGCTGACGAAGGAAGCCATGCCGGTGATCCGCTACCGCACACGCGATCTGACCCGGCTGCTTCCAGGGTCGATGACGGCCATGCGGCGGATGGCTAAAATCAGCGGCCGCACGGACGACATGCTGGTCGTTCGCGGCGTCAATGTCTTCCCGTCGCAGATCGAGGAGATGATCTTGCGCTGCAAGGGCCTCGCGCCTCACTACGAAATCGAGGTCACGCGGCCGAACCGCCTGGACGAAATTACAATAGTCGTGGAAGCCCGCCCTGAGCTTGCTGATAATGCCCAGCAACGCGCAGCTCTGCTGCTGGCCGCGGCACTCAAGGACAACATTGGAATATCTGCGGAAATTCGCGTGGCCGCGAGCGGGTCGCTGCCGCGGTCTGCCGGGAAGGCGAACCGGGTCAAGGATCGCCGATAGCGGCGGACCGGCAATGAGAATGCGAACGCCGACTGCGATATTGATCGCCGCAAGTCTGCTGACTGTCTGTCTGCTGTCGATTGCATGCCGCGCGGATCAGGTTCCGCCGCCGGTCATGGACGAACTCGTGGTGACCGGTGAACGCACGGGACCTGGCATGTGGCGCGTGCATCGCGGTGCTGCGCAGGTGTGGATCTTGGGCAGCATGTCGCCCCTGCCCAAAGGAATTACCTGGCGCTCGAAGCAGGTGGAACGAGTGCTGGACGGCGCGAACCAAGTGTTGGTCCAGAAGCCGTTCGACATCGGGATCGCCCGAATATTGTGGCTCCTGATAACGGAGCGCAGCGTATTGATGGTCACCGGCGGCAAGCGGCTCAAGGACGTCCTGCCGGCGGAATTGCACGCTCGCTTTGCGGTTCAACGGGCCAAATACACCGGCGACCCCAACAAGTGGGAACGATTTCGGCCTCTCATCGCGGCAGCGTTCTTGCAGCAGGCTGCATTCCACCAAGTGGGGCTATCCACGCGCTTGGACTTGGGCGCCGCGATGCGCACCCTCGCGAAGAAACACCGTGTTCGCATCGAGGAAATCAAGATCGCCGGCGTCAGCGACGTGATGGAGGCGCTCAAGACGCTGCCGCCGGCGACCGAGAACGCCTGTGTCGCAGCTTCCTTGGTCACCGCTGAAAGTGATCTGCCGCGTCTGGTCGACCGCGCTCAGGCCTGGGCGAGCGGCAATGTCGAGCGTATCGAGAAATTGCGTGAACCTGCCGAGGTCGACGCCTGCCGCGCAGCGCTCGACGCCGGAGTGGGAGCGGCCGAGCTCATTGCCCGCATGCGCCGAACGTGGCTGAGTGCGATCGAGACGCGCTTGCAAAACGGCGGAGTCACCGTGGCGGTGGTGAACATCGACATGTTGCTCGAGCCCGGCGGCCTGCTCGATGAACTTCGCGCGAAGGGTTACGAGGTAGACGCGCCGTAGCGTGCTTGCGCAACTATCGATCCGGCACGGGCCCGCTTGTTGTAGTCTTTATAGCATGCCGGACAAGGCCAGTTTTTCCTACAATGAATGGATGCTCCTGCTTACCGCGTTCGCGGCGGGCACGGTGGACATCATCAGCTTTGCCACCTTGGGCGGTGTATTCGCGTCGGCGATGACCGGCAATTTTGCCTTGCTCGCATACTACGTTGCGCAGAGCGATTCACAGTCGGCCATGGGTTCGGTCGTCGCGCTGATCGGGTTCGCCATTGGTTGCGCCGTCGGAGTGCTTCTGCGCCGCGGCCGAGCGCAGGAACAAGCGCTGAGGATACTGCTCGTCAGCGAGACGGGTCTGTTGTTGTTTTTCGCATTGTACTCGATGTGGACCCCTCATACGGCGCATGCGCCTTCCGATCACCTGCAGATCCTGCTGCTTGCCGTCGCAATGGGATTGCAAGCCGTCATCGGTCAGACGATCAGTCTGACCACCATCGTGTTTACGACGACGCTGACCAAGTTGGTCGGAACCATTGCGGATTCAATTGCCAACGGCGATATATCGGGTCTGAAGGATGTGAAAATCCAAAGCGCGATAGTGGTTTCCTACCTGTTCGGCGCGCTCCTGTCCGGCGCGCTGATAGTGCACAAGGTGGAAGAAGTCGTGCTCCTGCCGTTCGCCGCCGTCGCGCTCGCGTTCGCGATGCACCGCCGCTCGGGCCTCAAGGCCGTGTGATGGGCCCTCTCGCCGCTCTTTATTGCCCGGTTGCCCGCTTACCCCTACACTAGCGCGCCTCAGATTCCCGGCACGTCGGAGACGCTGCTCTGCCGGCGAAATCCGGGTAATTTGGCATGCGAGTTCGCGCCGGGGTGTAGCTCAGACTGGTAGAGCGCTACGTTTGGGACGTAGATGTCGCAGGTTCGAATCCTGTCACCCCGACCATTGATTTTACTCACCTTTTTATCTCAGAGATCGCATTGGGTCCCAGGCCACAAGACCTCTGGGTCCGAGGTTGGGTCCCAGATTCATGGCCGATTCAATGGCCCTCGGGACTGTCATCATTGTGTGGTGCCACGGTCCTTCAAAGCATCTGACTTCTTCCACTCGACCTCAACGTAACGAATCGTCTTACCGTTTCGCTCCCGGTATTGCAGGTCCGGAATCGCCGCTCCGGCCTGGTTAAGTAAGATTTAGGAAAGGCTGATCCCGGACCCGAGCATGTCGCGCGCGGCTACAACTCGGATCCCAATCGTAGGCCGGACACATGTGTGCGCACTTTCTCTATCAAATGAGGAGGAACGTCGAACTCGACAAAGATTTGTTCCCATTTCGTCAGTACTGCATTCCCCGCCGCCATTACGACTGTCATCACATCATCACGATATTGGTCGGCGATGCCAACGCGCTGTAGAAAGTAACTAAACGTATCCAGACCGATTTCTTTGAATTTCTTGATCTTGCCCATGTTGAGCGCGATGCTGTCGTCGTTGCTGGTGTAGGCTATCGTGGCCGCGAGATCGTACGCGGGGGCCAGGCGGGGGCGCCGCGGATCCTCATAGAGAAGCGACCAGTTCTTAACGTGGGCGTCGCCGTTCCCGATGAGGACGTTGAGCACCAGGCGGCGAGTCATTTCCCGGAGGTCATCCAGGCCGCCGGCGTAGAGCAGCAAGGTACGGGCGATTTGCTCATAGTTCACCTGCCCGTACTTCTCGCTAGCTCGCAAATTGAATATCTGGGCAAAATCCTCGGTGTGGCGGCGGCCCCCGCCCTCGAGCCGATCAAAACGGCGAATGGCATAGAACGGTTCCGCCTCCCGGAAAGAGGACAGTTTCTCCACGCCGTCGAGCATCGATCGCTCGACCAGCGCGACCTCAGGCGTCTCGATGCCTGCAGCCTTGGCGACCGCCATCGTAGCTGCCTCGAGTCTGGGCAGGTCCTCGAAATCATTGGATGGGGGTTTGAGGATGAAATTGCCCTGTTGACCTGCTCCCGCGAAGGTAAACCGCTCTCCTTGGCGGAGCATCGAGAACTTTAACTGCATCCCGGCGAGGGAGGCTCTCAGCTCGGGCGGAATATCACGGCCCTCCGGCATCGACGCGAGATTGCTTCGACGGTGCCTCATGTAGTCTGGTGTATCCGCCCTTGTGAGGATGACGGCCCCCGGCAGATCCCCACCCAGGGCCAGCAGCATGTCGAACTCTCTATCTTCGTGAATCTTGAGTTCGGCCGCAATGCGCCTGCGCAGACCTCCTTCGGGCAGCAGGTTCGAAAAGTAGGGAGGGGCTCTCACTGACGACGACTTGAATCGTTCATCCTGCAACAGCTGCTGCGTGCCGTCCTCGTCTCCCGGACGGGCCATTGAAAGAGACAGAATAGGACGAGTGGGGCCCAACTCAACATATCTTTGATCGACGACGAAGAGGTTTCTCTCATCGGGGTAGTGCGTTAGATGACCCACGAGGATGCCGTTGAGCTTTACCTCAAGGGTACGCACGCTCACTATTCGTCGTCCTTCAGATCGGCAAGTTCCTCCAGGAGGGTTGAGCGCGCAGCTCCTGCAGCCCCGCTGGAGGAGAGTGCGGCGTTGACGCTTTCCGAACTCCTTCCGACCGGAACCCACGCCAATTCAATCCCGAGCGCGGTCGCGTAGCTCACAAGCGTATCCAGCGTGGCGTCGCCGCCCCGCTCGATCTTTGAGATGGTGGCTTGGCGGAGTCCCCGGACACGACGGCTGGCTTGTGCTTGAGTTAGACCTCTCCGCTCTCTTTCCGCACGAAGAAGGCGGCCCAGCTTAAGCAGCATTTCAGGGTTTCTAATACGCTTTAGCGGTTTTTCCATCTCACAAATATACGCTTTTGAGTCTTTCTGTCAAGATTAAATACTCTATTACGTATAATTCGAAAGCTTACATTGATCGGACACCAACGTGCTGAGGGCGTCGACGGTCACCTTGCGGTGCATTCACTGGAAGGAATGGATATTAGGGCAATCAACCCGCCGTATCGGTTGCTGTAGCGATATCGGAATGTTGTGCCGATATCGCGTAACGGTTTTACATCATCCGAGGAGCAGATCTGGTCCTTGAGCGGCTCGCGCATCGCGGTATCAAATCCTTCCTTGAACTCCTGGTTGATGTCATCGGCGGTATCACTGAGTATGGTGTAGTTATATTGGATTGCGCGACCCGGAACGGGCTCGGCACTATCGAGCCGGGTGGTTTCATCGATCATCTTCGGCGTCCCAACGTTGGCGGCTGCAGCACCGACACGGATCAGACCCTCCGGAGAGCTTGTCACCCCGCGCAAATATATCGTGATTGCGATGATCCCGACGTACAAGCACGCGGCAAGGTAAGGGCGCCACCAGCCGGTGCGCAGCTGAAAGACGCGAGTCTCGAACTTCTCGTCCCAGCTCAGCGTCTCTTGCGCTACCAATTTGTGATATGCCGAGAACAGTGTGAACAGCGAAACAATGGCAATACCTAGTCCAAGTCCTCGAATATAAAGCTGTACGTTGCGTTTTAAATATCGCTCAAATCCGACTTTATTACCGCTTTCATCCAGAACGCGAATCCCGGCCACCCGTTTTCCAGGAGTATTGCCGCACACGGAATAAAAGAGTGCGTCCAAGATCACCGAGAGCGCCAAGATCACTAGGTAGGTGATGAGTATCTTCGGACCTGAAAAGGCGGTCGGCACATACCAAGCGATCGGAAGTGAAACAAGGAAGATCCACAGCATGAAATCGAAGCCCCGCGCCCAATAGCGGGACCACGGTCCCGCAAGCTGGGTTGGGATGTCGATTTCGTTTACTTGCGGTGGGGAAAGCTCGGGTGTGCTGACGGCAGAGCTCGGTGGCCTGATGAAGGGCTCGCCGGCCGTGACTGCGGGGGCTTCCGGATCATTATCATTAGCGCTCAGATTGATAACCTCCGTGTCGATCGCCGCAATCCTTAAGAGCACCGGACAATTGAGTTCGCACCTATCACTATTGCGAACGGCTACGTCACCGCTGAGATTCCAGGGCAGTATATGCCAGCAATGTCCGTACGTGTACTTAAGGCAGAGATGCTGGTTCGTCGCTACGGCCGACTCAAGGTATCCGATCTTCTGGCTCCGGCACCTGTCCGCCTTTGCACGACATTGGAGCCGGTTTTCGCGTTACTACCGATTGCTATTTGGAGAGCTGCCCTCACAGACTCGCCTTCGCCACGGCCATACCGATCTAACTCACCACGAGGCAAGTAGTTGACTGAGGCGCGCGGAACCGCCCGGACTGCGTTTCGTACGACTATCTGTTCCGCTAGTGGCGAGCGTCACAAGCAGCGTATGAGGCGGTTGTCGAGGCCGTGATGCGGCTTAGCACCTTCAGTGAACCACAAATCCTCGAGCTGGTTTCGTTTTTTGTCTTACCTCAGGCGTGCAAGCTCCTTGAGCTTGGCGAGTTCGAGATCGCGGCCAACAAAATGCGGTTATTACGAATGCGAATTGGTGAGGTAAGGGGTGATCCCTGTCTTACCTCACCAAATAGCTAATTTCCACTTTGGTGAGGTTCTGGTGAGCGGCGAGCTGGCGATTCTGCGCAGGCGTCGCGCCCGCCCGCCAACGGCGCCCAACCGCCGGTCCCGAGCATCCCGATCAGCGCGCGCCGCCCGCCAACATGCAGCACCGGTGCACCGCAGCCTATCACGCAACTGATTAGTTGCATCTTGCGTCTTGGTTGACTAATATGCACCCAGGGGGTTGCATATGAGCACATCTACGGATCGCATTGAAAGAAAAATTCTGCTGAAGGCGCCGCTCGCTCGCGTGTGGCGCGCATTGTCGGACGCCAAGGAGTTCGGCGATTGGTTTGGCGTCGATTTCAAAGGAAAATCTTTCGTCGCGGGTGAGTCCGTGCACGGACAGATCACCTATCCCGGCTACGAACACATCAGGATGGAGGTGTTCATAGAACGCATGGTGCCGGAGCGATTGTTAGCTTGGCGATGGCACCCGGCCGCCATCGATCCTACCGTCGACTATTCACAGGAGCCCACGACGCTGGTTGTGTTCGAGCTCGAGGAGGGCGACAGCGGCGTCTTGCTCAGCGTCGTTGAATCGGGCTTTGACAAAATTCCGCCGGCCCGTCGTGCGACCGCCTTCCGCATGAATTCATCTGGGTGGGATGAACAGATGAAAAATATTCAAAAGCATGTCGCCGCGTCGTAAAGCAGCACCGACGAACAAGTCGCTGCACCATTGCGCGCCGATTTTCGCGGCTCTGGGCGACGAGATGCGCTTGCGGCTGATCGCCGCGCTGTGCGTCGGTGGTGCCATGTCCATCGCACGGCTCACGGCGGGAACGGACATCACCCGGCAGGCCATTACAAAGCACTTGGATGTGCTTGCATCCGCGGGTCTGGTGCGTGACACGAAAGTCGGACGCCAACGACTGTGGGAGTTCGAACCCGCGCGATTGGACGAGGCAAGGCGCTCCTTGGAAATGATCGCTCGACAATGGGATCACGCGCTCGCGAAATTGAAGCGCGCCGTTGAAAGCTGAGCGGCGGGTCTCGCGGGGACTCGAGATCGGCATGGAAGGCGGGCACCCATTTGCCGCTTCAAATACCAGGAAACTCCTATATAATCCGCGCGCACTTCCGATTCGGTTTGCTTGGGACCGGAACGTCGGCCTGAAACATTACGATTGGCGCTCTAACTTGTTGATTTGTAAGGCGCCCGTAGCTCAACCGGATAGAGCACCGGCCTTCTAAGCCGGCGGTTGCAGGTTCGATTCCTGCCGGGCGCGCCACCGCGGAAGTCCGACGATGGTGGACGTAGCTCAGTTGGTAGAGCCCCGGATTGTGATTCCGGCCGTCGCGGGTTCGAGTCCCGTCGTCCACCCCATTATTGGTATCTGGGTGAGATTTGGGTTTTGTCGTTTGAAGGTATATTGGGCCGTTAGCTCAGCTGGTAGAGCAGTTGACTCTTAATCAATTGGTCGTAGGTTCGATCCCTACACGGCCCACCATC
>Ga0209488_10000608_pt1 | contig 30437 bp, 29 predicted proteins | sample Rivendell_Oct201_8_FD_188349 | JGI IMG/M metagenome (GOLD analysis project Ga0209488, IMG submission 188349) | Vadose zone soil microbial communities from the Eel River Critical Zone Observatory, Northern California, USA -... | ecosystem: Environmental > Terrestrial > Soil > Vadose zone >...
CCTCAATGTCGGGCGCAGGCTCGCCGGTATTGTCCTTCGCAGACGTTTCGACGTACTCGTCCGCCAGCTCCTCGGCCGGCTCTTCGGCAACAGCCGTCTGCGGAGGCGGGGCAGGCGGCGGTTTGGGCCTCGCCTTGGCCACCCCGACCAGCGCCGGACGCAGCACCCGCTCGCCGATCATGTAGCCGGCCTGCACCACTTTGGCGACGGTGCCGTTCGGCAACGAGGAATCCGGCACCTCATACATGGCCTGGTGCAGGTTGGGATCGAACTTCTCACCGGTCGGCTCGAACTTCTTGACGCCGTGCTTCTCCAGCACCTTGAGCAGCTCGCGCTCGGTCAGCTCGACGCCCTCGAGCAGAGACTTGAGGCCCACATCCGCCGTCTCGCGCAACTGCGGATCGATCGCCGACAGCGCGCGATTCATGTTGTCAGCGACCGCGAGCACGTCGCGTGCGAAGGCCGTGATGCCATAGTCGCGCGCGTCCGCGACCTGCCGCTCGGTTCGCCGCCGCATGTTCTCCATCTCGGCGAGCGAGCGCAGCAGCTTGTCCTTGTTGTCGGCCGCTTCACGCGCCAGCTGCTCGACCAGCGCGGCCACCCGCTCGGCTTCGCTCGCCGCGCTGTCCGCGCCCGGCAGCGGCTCAGAAGCCATCGATGTGATGTCATCGGGACGGCCAGAGGTCGAATCCGTCATCGTGTGGTTCCCGCCACAATTTGAGTGCTGTCTGCCGGCATATCAGGACTCTGCAGACAAAAATCAAGCTCGTATCGCGCTTTGCGTGCAAACCCAGTTCCCGCCTTGCTTAACGCGCATGCTGGCGTGGCTCATTGCTCGATCTTGATGCCGGCTTCCGCGATGATCGGACGGAATTTCTCGCTCTCCGCCTTGATCATCGCTGCGGTCTGCGCCGGGTACGAGCCGACCGATGTGAAGCCTGCCTCGCTGATGCGCTTGGCCACATCGGGCAGCTTGAGCGTCTCGGCGATCGCTTGCGAGAGCTTGTTGGCAACCTGCAGCGGCGTTCTCGGTGGCGCCACCACCGCGAACCAGTCCTCGTGCACCACACCAGAATAGACTTCGCCGAGCGCCGGGATCGTTGGATAATCAGCGAGGCGCCTGGCACCAGTCACTGCAAGCAGCTTCACCTTGCCCTCGCGGACGTGCCCCATGATGTTGCCTGGCGTATCGAACATCACATCGACATGGCCGCCGAGCAGGTCGTTGAGCGCCGGTGAAAGCCCCTGGTACGGCACGTGCACGAAGCGCATGTTGCCCGCACGCGACAGCTTCTCCATGGTGAGATGCGGCGTGCTGCTCACGCCGGGTGTCGCAAAGGTGACCTTGTCAGGGTTGGCCTTGGCGCGCGTAATCAGCTCCCCAAGACTGGAAACCGGAAAATTGTTGTTGGCGATGAGCAGGAACGGGAAGCGGACCAGCTCCGACACCGGGACGAACTGCGCGGGATCGAAGCCAAGCCTAGTGTAGACATGCTGGCTGATCGCCAGCGGCCCGGGCGGCGAAACCAGGAGCGTGTAGCCGTCTGGCGGCGACTTGAACACCATCTCGGTGCCGAGATTCGATGCGGCGCCCGGCCTGTTCTCCACGATCACCGGCTGGTTCCAGCGCGGCGAGAGCTTGTCGCCGATGATGCGCGGCATCGCATCCAGCATGTTGCCGGGCGGCACCGGCACGACGAACTTGACGGCGTGATTGGGGTAGTCGGCCTGGGCATGCAAGGCAGAAGGCGCCGTCGCGAGCATCGCGGCGACGAGCAATGGCCAGCGAACCATTTTGATCCTCTCCTTCATTGCGGTCTCCTCAATTCTAACTATTGTTCAAATTTAATCGGTTGCGGACAATCGGTTGCAGATGTCTTCCAGAGCGCCGCTCACCCGCCAATGATCTTGCTGACGACCTTAGCAGTATAATCCACCATCGGGATCACCCGCGAGTAATTGAGCCTGGTGGGGCCGATGACTCCGAGCACGCCCACGATGCGGCCGGCCTGGTCGCGATAGGGCGCCACGATGGTGGAGGAGCCCGAGAGTGAGAACAGCTTGTTCTCCGAGCCGATATAGATGCGGGCGCCGTCGGCATGCTCGGCGCGGCCAAGCAGATCAATGACGCCGCGCTTGGTCTCGAGATCGTCGAACAGAAGGCGCACGCGCTCGAGATCCTCGACCGCCTTGAGGTCTTCGAGCAGATGCGCGGCGCCGCGCACGATCAGCTTGCGCTCGTCGCTCTCGCCGCCCGACCAGCTCGCGAGGCCGGCCGCGATGATCTTCTGGGTGAGCGCGTCGAGCTGCCTCTGCTGCGCTTCGAGCGCCTTCTCCATCTCGATCTTCGCTTCCAACAGTGTCCGGCCGCGCACATGCGCGTTGAGGAAATTCGAAGCCTCGTTCAATGCCGAGCTCGGCAAGCCGGCGGGCAGCTCGATGACCCGGTTCTCGACCTGCCCGTCCTCCGCCACCAGCACCACCAGCGCGCGGTCGGGCTCGAGCCGCACGAACTCGATGTGCTTGAGGCGCAGGTTCTGCTTGGCGGTGAGCACGACGCCGGCCGCGCGCGTGAGGCCGGAGAGCATCCCGGTGGCTTCGCTGAGCACGGCCTCCATCGAGCGGCCGGCGGCGGCGACCTTGGCCTCCATGGCCTGGCGATCCTCCGCCGAGATGTCGCCGATCTCCATCAGGGCGTCGATGAAGAAGCGAAGCCCGAGCTCGGTCGGCAGCCGGCCCGCCGAGGTATGCGGCGCATAGATGAGCCCGAGCTGCTCCAGGTCGGACATCACGTTGCGTACGGAGGCCGGCGACAGCGGGGTCGTGATCAGGCGTGCCAGGTTGCGCGAGCCGACCGGCTCACCGGTCGCCAGATAGCTCTCGACGATCTGACGGAAGATGTCGCGCGAGCGGTCATTGAGCTGCGCGAGCGAGACGTTAGCCTTGCCGATCGGCACGTCCTGCGACATCGCTGATCCTTCGCCCTTCACTGGCCCTTCATGGTGCGGCGCTCGATCTCCAGCAGCCGATCGAGCCCGCAGGTCGCCTGCGCGGCCTTCATCATGGCGTCGCCACCACCCGGCCCGAGGAATGGATCGGGCTTGTCCTGGGCGAGGCATTCATAGGATTGCCGCGCCGCCTTGTACATTGCTGCAAAGGCCGTGCCGGATGACGCCGCCAGCCGAAAGCCGAGCGCCGCATAGTCGCGCTGCGACAGCGCCGAGGTCGAGAAGCCATCGACCGGCGCGAAGGTCATCAGCGGCGGCGGCACCCGCTCGCCCACCATGCGCACCTCGTCGGGATTGCGGGTGAAGCAGAACACCATGTCGGCGCCGGCCTTCGCAAATGCTTCACCGCGCCGGATCGCCTCCTCGATGCCGCCGGCGCGCCGCGCATTGGTGCGCGCGATGATCACCAGGTCCGGATTGGTGCGCGCCGCGATCGCCTCCTTGAGCTTCTTGATGAAAAACTCGGTCGGCACCAGATGGTCGATCCCCACGTGATGTTCGACGCGCCGCGGCAGCAGCTGGTCCTCGATCTCGATCGCGGCAAAGCCCGCCGCCTCGGCGAGCGCGATGGTGCGATGCACGTGCACCGGATCGCCCCAACCGCCACCGGCATCGAGCACCAGCGGGAGCTTGCAGGCGGCACGGATATCGACCGCGACCTCCGCCATCTCGGGCAGCGTCAGGTTCGCCTCGGTCACGCATTTGACCCAGCCCAGCGTCCCGCCCGAGAGATAGATCGCCTTGAAGCCTGCGTCCTGCGCCATCCGCGCCATAATCGGGTTGCACACGACTGGCGCCACGATGAGGTCGTTGCCGCGGATCAGGTCCTTCAGTTTCAGCAAGCTGCACTCCCGTTCTTGTTCGCCTATAGTCGATGGCATCCTCAAGATCGTACATGATTATGGGGCAAGGGAGGTGACGTGGCAAAGCTCAAGATCATGTGCGCGCGCTCGATGCACGAGGTGGTTACCGCGCTCGCCTATGACTTCACCAGCGCGACTGGAAACGAGGTCGAGCTCAGCTTCGGCACCGTGGGGGCGCTGCAGCAGCGGCTCGATGCCGGCGAGACCGCCGACGTGGTGATCAGCGGAAAGCCTGCCATCGAGGCGCTGGACAAGGCCGGGAAGCTCGCGCCCAAGAGCCGGGCCGACATTGCGACCGTGCGCATAGGCGTGGCGGTGCGCGCGGGCGCACCCGCCCCCGACATCTCGACGCCGGAGACGTTCCGGCAGGCGCTCGTTGACGCCCGCGCGGTGGCGTTCAGTGACGCTGCTGTCGGCGGATCCGCCGGCATCTATCTGGCCCGGATGTTTGCGGAGCTTGGCCTTGCCGATGCCATCAAGACGAAGGGCATGCCGCAGCAGAACGGCGGCGAGGTTGCGCGCCGCGTCGCCGAGGGCAAGGCCGAGATCGGTATGACGCTCATTGCCGAGATCGTGCCGATCGCGGGCGTGCGCGTAATCGGGCCCTTGCCGAAGCCGCTCGGCAGCGACACGACCTATTGCGCGGGCGTCATGGCACCAAGCAACGCTCGCGGCGCCGCGCTCGATTTCATCGCAGCGCTCAAGCGGCCGGACCGGCAGACGGTGTGGAAGGAGGCCGGGTTCGAGGTGGCGTAGGTCACCCTGAGGGCGGTCGGTCTTGTCACCATTTTGGTGACAAGCTATGATTTCCGATGCAGGTGATCGCCCGCCGAACGCTCAAGCAGTTCTGGGAGCGGCACCAGCAGGCGGAAGGTCCGTCGCGTGCATGGTACGCGGTGGTCGCAAAGGCGCGCTGGAGAGGTCCGAGCGATATCAAGCGCCAGTTCGGTTCGACTGTCGATTTCGTCGGTGACAACCGCGTTATCTTCGATCTCGGCGGCAACAAGTATCGACTGATTGTTCATGTCTCATACGCTTTCGGCCGCGTACTGATCAAATTCATCGGAACCCATGCGGAATACGACCGCATTGATCCGGAGACGGTGTCATGGCGAAACGAAGTCGAGCGCAAACGATGATCCGCCCGCTTCGCACCGAGGCGGACTACGATGCGGCCCTTGCCGAGATTGAACGCTATTTCGACAAGCCACCCAAGCTTGGCACGCCCGCAGCTGACCGTTTTGATCTGCTCGCGCTCGTGATCGAGGATTACGAACGCAAGGCGTGGCCGATCGAGCCGCCTAGTCCGGTCGATGCTATCCGGTACCGCATGGAAACCGGCGGCTACACGCAAGCGGACCTCGGCCGACTGATCGGCTCACGTCAGCGGGCGTCCGACGTGCTCGCGCGCAAGCGTCGCTTAACAATGCGGATGGCCTGGAAGCTCCACCGCGAATGGGGCATTCCAGCAGAGGCTCTGATCCGCCCGCAGGCCGCTCGGCAGGCGCGCCGGACGGCGACGTGATCGCCGCAACGGGTTGGCGTTGATGGCGTCCCACAAGCTCTGCCTGGCGCCTTCTGCCCGTGGTCATGCCGCCTTAAGATTTCGTCTCGATCCCCAAGAGCTGTGTCGCCGTGCCGGCCGCGACCATGCGCAACTCGTCGTTCGACAGCGTCACGGCTTCCTTCACCTCACCGACCGGATCGGTGCCGCCGACCGGATAGTCGGCGCCCAGCACGATGCGGTCGGCGCCGACGCGCTTGAACAAGGTCGTCAGCGCCAGCGGATCATACACGCACGTGTCATAGTAGAAGTGGCGCAGATAGTCGCTCGGCTTCTTGTGGCCGATATTCACACGCGCCTCGGCCTTCTCGACGTTGCGATCGAGCCGGCCCAGGCAGGTCGCGAAATAGCCGCCGCCATGCGCGATCACGATCTTGAGGCCCGGGATCGCGTCGAGCAGACCCTCGTAGATGATCGAGGCTGCCACTTTCGCTTCCTCGATCTGCTGGCCGATCGAATTCCAGAGCGCGAACTTGTGATACCAGGGATCGCGGATACCCTCGGGATGAATGAACACTGCGATGTCATGATCGCGGATTGCCTGCCACAACGGCCAGAACTTTCGGTCGCCGAGATAGACGCCATCGACATTGGTCGGCAGCAGCACCGCCTTGTGGCGAAGCTCTTCCGCACCGCGCGCAAGCTCCGCGATCGCAAGATCGACATCCTGCATCGGCAGCGTGATGGTGCCGACAAAGCGCTTCGGATAGCGCGCCACCCAGTCCGCGATGATATCGTTCATGCGGCGCGTGAGCTTCGCCGCCGTCTGCGGGTCCGCCCACCAGGTCGACATGTGCACCGGGCCGGTGAACACGACATGCATGTCGATGCCGCGCTCGTCCATGTCGGCGATCTGCAGCTCGGGATCGAGGAACTTGCGTAGATTGGCGCTCGGCGGCGCCGCTTTCTTGCCGAAGCCCGTAATGGCGTTGTGGCTGGTGCAGATTGCGCGCAGCTCCTCGTCGAGCATGTGGGTGTGGAAATCGATCACGAACGGGACGTCCGCGTGCTTCATTGTTGTGTTCTTCTCCGGCCGAGGCTGGCCATGTTTGGCTAGAATCCCAGTATACCGCCCCTTGCCGGCTTCGCCTGCCCTGCTTACAAAGCGTCCTCCGATTTGCCTACCGAAGGACATCGCCATGCGGCCCAGTCGCCGAGCGCCCGATGAGCTGCGCGCCGTTTCGCTCGAGCGCGGCGTCGTCAAATATGCCGAGGGCTCCTGCTTTGTGAAGTTCGGCGACACCCATGTGCTGGTCACGGCCACGCTGGAGGACCGGCTGCCGCCGTGGCTCAAGGGCCAGGGGCGCGGCTGGATCACGGCCGAATACGGCATGCTGCCGCGCGCGACATCCGAGCGCACCCGCCGCGAGGCCTCGGCCGGCAAGCAGTCCGGCCGCACCATCGAGATCCAGCGCCTGATCGGCCGCAGCCTGCGCGCCGTGCTCGACCTGCCCGCGCTGGGCGAGCGCCAGATCACCATCGACTGCGATGTGATCCAGGCCGACGGCGGCACCCGCACCGCCTCGATCACCGGCGCCTGGGTGGCGCTGCACGACGCTATCGCCTGGATGAAGACGCGCTCCATGCTCAAATCGGAGCCGCTGCGCGACCATGTGGCGGCGATCTCCTGCGGCATCTGCAAGGAAGCCGCCGTACTCGATCTCGACTATGCGGAGGATTCCGAAGCCGATACCGACGCCAACTTCGTGATGACCGGCAACGGCCGCATCGTCGAGGTGCAGGGGACGGCGGAGAAGACGCCGTTCAGCGAGGAGCAGTTTCTGAATCTGCTGGCGCTCGCCAAGAAGGGCGTCGCCAAGCTTGTCGACCTGCAGAAGCTCGCAGTGATGTAGGCACGCGCTCCTCGATGTCGCATCGCCCCATCTCCGGCCGTCTGATCATCGCCACCCACAACGCCGGCAAGCTCAAGGAGATGCGCGAGCTGCTCGCGCTCTATGGTGTATCGGCAGTGTCGGCGGGCGAGCTCGCCCTCGCCGAGCCCGAGGAAACCGGGACAACGTTCCGCGACAATGCGCGCATCAAGGCGCTTGCCGCCGCGACCACCGCCACGCTGCCGGCATTCGCCGACGACTCCGGGCTCGCGGTCGATGCGCTCAACGGCGCGCCCGGCATCCACTCGGCGCGCTGGGCAGGCGCGGCACGCGACTTCAGCCACGCCATGCAGAAGGTCGAAGGTGAATTGCTCGCACGCGGCGCCACCACGGCTTCACAGCGCAGCGCGCATTTCGTCTCCGCGCTCTGCGTCGCATGGCCCGACGGCCATCTCGAAGAGTTCGAGGCGCGCGTCGATGGCACGCTGATCTGGCCGCCACGTGGCAACGCCGGCTTCGGCTATGACCCGATGTTCCTGCCGGATGGCCACGACCGCACCTTTGGCGAGATGAGCGCGGAGGAGAAGCACGGCTTGCCGCCGCGCGGGCTTGGCCTCTCACATCGCGCACGCGCGTTTCTCAAGCTGGCGGCGGCGTGCTTGCGGCCGCCGCAATAGCTAAGGGCGTGTACTCATAAATCCGGTTCCGTGGCGTGCCGGGTTAATGTCCGCCTTGCCTCGCAAACGACTAAAGTGCTGCGTTGCTGCGAACAACGCGATGGGCCATGAACGGACGTGCGTTGGCGGCGAACCGCTGCATAGGCTCGCCGCAGCTGGCTACCGACGCCGAGAGGAGCGGCGCCGGCGCGAATTCTTCATCGCCAAGCCGTCCGCCACGAATGGCCGACCCTGATCAATGCTACATCGGGGGCGCCGCTTTCCCCCGGATCGCTCCATCCCTCGATCCTCAAGGCCAGAGGGCTCAATTCTGTCGCAAGTGTCGGAGGCGAAGCTGGGAGCAGAGGCAGCGCCGGCACCATGGTGGTCAGGGCCACGCCAGTGACGAAATTGCGCCGGTCGATCATCATGCCACGGCTCCTTCGCGATTGTTCAATCGCTGCCCTCGCACGGACGACAGTGAAAACGCGGACGTATAGCCCCATCGTTTTGTGGCCTCGGACAGAAGTTCGAATGCAGCCGCAGTGTCGTCAGCCAAAATCGCAACCTTGTGAGCTTGTTCAACCGCACGAAGCGTGGGCCGATTGTCGGCATTGATGCGTGCCAAATGCAGAGCTCTGGGCAGACCGCCGCCGCTCCCGGCATAGAACTCGGCGCCGTGGTCCGCGAAAGCGAGCAAATGACGTTCGAGAAGCGATTCGAATCCAGAATGAGCTGCCTTCATGCGCTCTTCGGATTCTTCAAATTTTTCTTGATCGGCCAGTAGGTCGGCAAGACGCCAATCGACCTCCGGATCGCCAATCGCCATTACTCGCCGGAGCAGCTCCTCCGCCTCGCTGAAGTTTCCTTCCACAGAGCAAATCTCGGCCAGATGCACTCGCGCTTTCGTGTACATTGGCAGGATCGCGATTGCCTGCCGATACCATTGGGCGGCAAGGGCCGGTTTAGGCTCCGGGGTCAGTTCGCCCCAAAGCAAGCCGAGTTGAAAGCAAACCCTGGCAATGGGAAACGGCGAGACGTCGCGGTATGCTTGCAGGGCCTGTTTATAAGCACGATCGGCCGCATCGAAGTCGCGAAGATCGGCCAACAACGAGGCAAGGGCGACAAAATCCTCCAGGCCGCCGGTTTCGGTCGCAATCCGGCGGCGCGCATCGAGCACGCTGTCGAGGTCATTTCCGCACGCCTGATCGATAGTCAATCGAAGGCGATCGACGTCCGCTGCCGGGGCGCCGCCAATTTCGGCTTCGACAAGGTAATGTCTAGCATCGGAAAAGCGGTGCGCTATTGACGCTACCTGCGCCTGGATCAACCTCGTTCCCGCCGATACAGGTTCGGCTTGGTTAAGTTGGACAGCCAACAGCGCGAGGCGGTCGAGTGTGGATACGTCGCCGACAAACTGCAACGTCAATTGCTCGTGTTCGACGACTGTCTCGGCAACTCCGTGGCGCGCCGGATCGGCAAAGAACTTGCTCCAGGATCGTCTCCGTGCGCTCTCCAGATTTATAATTGCGATTTCGCCGTCGGTGGTCGGCGTGATGGCGCAATCGAGTTCCGCAACGGTCGTCACTTTGCGGCTCCAAAGCGCTGCTTCAGGCTACCAAGCCCCGTCTTGAGCAGCGCGGAGACGATCGCCTTCACGACGATGTCCGGCTGGTTATCCGGCAGAAATTGCGAACGCCATTCGACTACGCTGCCGTCGCCTTTGGGCTTGACCCCGAGCGTCCCTGTGTAATTCGAAGCCGGAATGCCGCTGAGGCTGGTATAGCGATAGAACCTGCCGGATGGATCAATCTCATCCAGACGATCGATGATCTGCTTGCCATCGATCGTCTCGATCGTGCGCAACTGCCCGAGGCCCAATCCCGTCATCTCCACCTTCGCGACCAGCGGATGCCAGCTTGGATCGAACGCTCCAATCAGTGCCCAGACCGCATCCGGCGTTGCGGCAAGGTCGACGCTGTCGGTGACCAACTGCAACTCGGTATTTGGTGCTGCCAGGTACGGAAAGGCGTTGGTGCCCGGTTTCGTCGCCGCTGTCGCCCCACCCTGGAGGAACTCGCGGTCCCGGTTGACCAGCCACGTCATCAGAATGTCGATGACGTTTGCATTGACTGTGCGTCCGCCTCCGGTCTGATAAGTTCGTCCGCTAATGGTGCTCTTTTCGATCTCAAGATGGCTGGTATCGGTCATCGGCTTGGCAACATCGAACAACAGGAAATCGTCGAGAAAGACATTCACATTGGCGGCTAGAGCGGCGGGCGTCCAGTCCGTCACGCCGTCGCGCATGTCCCAAATCGCTAAACTCGCTGTCAGGCGCTCACGGAACACAGGCTTGAGGTCGGCGGCAATTGCAAACGGTGTCTGCTGATTCCAGAGGTCGCGCAGATCAACCGGTCCGGCCTCGCTGTTGCCGAGACGGATGTTGGTCTGTTCCGGCCTCCCGACCCAATCGATCCGCGGTGGCTTAAGCCCGATGACATTTGGTCTTAGCGGCACCGTCTCGGCGATAACGCCGAACAGTGAGCCCCTGCCTGGATCAAGCACGCGTCCGGCATCGAATTCGATGACGATGCTAAGCACGTTGTCGTGCAGCAGCAGGTTAGGTCCCTTCCTTACGCCTGGAACAAGCCACGCCAGGTAAAACGGGTCTGAACGCAATCCCGCAAATACGCGGAAGACACCGTCCGGCGTTGACGTCCCTTTTTCGTCATTGACGATGATGGGGAGGGTTCGACCGTCGGGAAGAATGCACGTTCCGCCCTGGACTGGGCTGGCCCCGGCAGTGCCGCGTTTGAGATTGTCGAAACGGCAGCTGAGCCGAATTTCCTCTTCTCCCGGCTCAAACTTCGCGGCGTCTCCCAGGCCGGCCACGGTCACCCGACGCATCGCGAAGGCGTAGTCGACAGCGTTGGAGAACATCGCAGTTGTGCCGGCGGAGGGGAAAACACACGCGGCTAACACCGTGCGGGTAGGATTTGCTGGACTTGAGAACGCGAACAGATCGGTGAGGTCGGCGGCCGGGTCGGCTATCTGTCTTGGCCCATCGATGTGGTCGGACATGGCGTGTTTCCCCTGTCGCTACGCTCAGGTCTCAAGAACGGGCGAGGGCAGGGCCCGCTCGACCGGCCATGCCCGATCACGACCGTTGGATTACGGTTTTTCCGGCGGACCCCCGAACGGCGTGACCCGCCCAGGTTCCTCCGGGATCGACTTCAGATATTCGACGAGCGCCCAGCGCTGTTCGTCGGTCAGCAGCGGGCCGATCATGCCGTTGCCGCGCGGGCCTTGCTGGAAGGAGTGACCGGCGTTCGAGTTGCCCAGTAGCGTCGTGTCCATCAGGAAAGCGCCCGCTCCCGCATTCGTGTTTGTGTCCAGCCCCACTTTGACAGGATCGAACTCACGTCCGATGTAGAATTTTTTTGTGCGCTCTGCGGCCGGGATTAGCATCTCATAGAGGTTGGGCACGGAGCCGTTATGCATAAAGGGCGGGGTCGCCCAGACGCCGTCACGCGGCGCCGCCTTGTAGACACGGTCCGGCGGGAGCGGTGTGGGAAACTCTCGATAGCCATGGAGATCGGCCCGTTCCGCTTCGGTCAGGTTGAGTTGGGAGAGCGCGCGTTCACGAATCGGGACCTGACCCACGGCAAAAAACAGGTTTGTCGGCAACATGGGTTTCCCTTTGAACTCTCCAGGCAGATAATTCCCCACTGCGCCGGTGAGCATGAAGGGCTTTGCCGCCTCGAACTGCGTGCGATCTGTGCCCACGTATGTCTGCGGCACAAGCCCTACCAGGACGAAGCGCTTCCCATACTTGTTTGGTTCGGTCCAGGTGTAGGGCCAGGCGTTGTGGCAGCCCGAACACAAGGTCATGAAGAGAGCCTTGCCTTGCTTGGCTTTCTCGCGGTCGATCTTGCCAAACACGTCTTCCGGCCAACTTGGCGGCGCCAAGCGTTGCAATTGCTGCTCGGCGCGGTGAAGCTCCCGAACCGCGGCGGCCGACTGAAACAGCCCCTCTTCGGGAGATTTGGAGGTCAGATCGACGGGCAGGAAAACGCCCACCGTCTCTCCAAGATTGCGACTGATGGGATCTTGCAGAAGAGCAGCCCACTGGGTCCACAATCCCTGTGGCGCATTCCACAGAAAGGGTGGCTTGGTTGGCGCGATGGGCGTGGAAACGTTCTCGAGGATGCCCGTCAGCAATGCCATCTGACGGTTCATGATCATGGTGAGGGCATCAATCCGGCCTGGCCCCCACGGATAGGGACTGAGGGAGGCTCGGGTGGCATATTCGTGTACCCGGACGGCCTCGCCCTCAATTCGTTTGCGCAGATTGCCCTTGGCGTCCGCGCTCGACACTTTCAGCCGCGCCGCGAAACGATCGAATTTCGCCGCGTCGGTCAAAATCGCCTGAAGCGCATCGTCGAGACCCCGGCTGAGCATCTGGAAATCGAAAGTATGGGAAATTCCGCCCTCGATACGGACATGCTTGCCCTTGTAGTCGAGTTGGCCTTCGTGGCAGGCCGCGCAAGTCAGGCCGACGTAGTCCCCGACCGGCCAGCCTTTTACCGCGGTCGCAACCACTGTCTTGCTGATGCCGATCGGTAAGGCGTCCAGATTGTATTGATTTGCGGTCGTGGGGATCAGGCCGTAACGCGCCAGGTTACCATCGGATCGGAACAGGTCTTGACCGCCGGCAACCTCCAGGTTCAAAAAAATATCATATGACAGGACCGCCGATCCCTGGGAAAAATTATAATACCATTCGCGGTCATCCCGGGACCACGCCTGATTCAAGTAAATCACTGATTGGTCTGACGACGTTTGGGCCGCTGCTGGAACCGGAAGTGATACGCCCCCAACACTCGACAGCAGGATCAACGCTGCAAGCAGACCAACAGCCCTTAAAACACGATTGCCTCGACGCATGTTGCTTCTCCAGAGTCCGACAAAGTTAGAGCGTAAGGGAGTGCAGGAGACATCTCTGCTGCGCAGCAACGTGGTGTTCGCTGCGGCAGGCGACTGGCGTCGCGTCACCCGTTAGCAAGAAGCTAAAATGTCTGCAAGTGCCCGCTCAATTCCACACTCGGCGGTGCTAGTCATACCAAGGTTTAAATCGCGGCTCTGCAGGACGCATTGTCAAACGAAACGCCCGCTCTGTTTTCCCACCTCGAAGGTCTTCTTTGGGTCATTCTCAGACCAACAAATCCGCGGTTGCCTCTGGCCCATTTCCGCTTGGCCCCGAATGCAGACGTTCCGCCTTGTCATGTTATGAATAGATGTCCTAGTCCTGCGCGAGCCGCACCTTCAGGCGTGGCGCAGCGAAGTCGATGAAAGCGCGCAGCTTCAGGGGCAAAAGGCCCTGCCCGGCATGCACAAGGCTGACCGGCATGGGCGCAGGCTCGAACCGGCGCAACACGCGTCGCAACGTGCCGGTGCGCAACGCGGCTTCGGCCTGGTAGGAGAGAACGCGGGTGACACCGACGCCTGCGACCGCCGCATCGATCGCAGCTTCCGCCGTGTTCACGATCAGTCGCGAGCGAACGGGCACTGACACTTGAGATTTTCCCGCAGCGAATATCCATCGATCAGGAGAGGTCATTCCTTCGAAGCTGATACAATCATGGTTACGCAGGTCGGCAGGACTTTTCGGGAGCGCTCGCGTTTCGAAATAGCCCGGGCTGCCGCACACGACGCGCGAGACCGCGCCCACGCGTGTCGCGACCAGGCTGCTGTCGGGAAGCTCACCGATACGCACAGCGAGATCGACATGCTCCTCCTGCAGATCGACCACCCGGTCGCCCAGCGCGATCCGGATATTGATGTCCGGATAAGCTTTGAGGAACGCAATGGCGATCGGCAGCACATGCAGGCGGCCGAACACGATCGGCGCCGTCATCGCGAGATCGCCGCGTGGCGCGCTGTATTCGCCCGCTGCGGCGCGTTCGGCCTCACCGACGTCTTCGAGGATGCGCTTGCTGGCAGCCACATAGGCTTGACCGGCGTCGGTGAGCGACAGGCGCCGGCTGGTGCGATGAATGAGACGCGTGCGCAGATGCACCTCGAGCTCGGAGATTTTCCGGCTAACGGTCGGGAGCGGCATGCCGAGCTTGCGCGAAGCGGCCGAAAGGCTGCCACCTTCAACCGCGGCCAGCAGCGTCGTCATAGCGGCAAGGCGGTCCATTCAATATTCCAGAAAATGAAACATCAGCTGCCAAATCTAGCCAATACTAGCTTTCTGTGGAAGGCCATAAATCGGGTGGGCCAATCAGGAGAAATCCCCATGGACCCGAGCCATCCCAGCGACGTCGCCTTCACGCCATCGGTCAAATCGGTGCAGGAGCGCAAGGGCTCACGGCCTGCCTATGCCCGCATGGAGCAGCGCGGCGGCTGGCAGAGCCGCATTACACCCGATCTCGCGCAATTCATCGCGGCCCAGACCAGCGTCTTCCTCGCGACCGTCAACTCCGACGGCCAGCCCTATATCCAGCATCGCGGCGGACCGCCGGGTTTCCTGCGCGTACTTAACGAGAACACCATCGCGTTCGCAGACTTCGCCGGCAACCGGCAATACATCACGCAGGGCAACCTTGCCGACAATCCCAAGGTCCACCTGTTCCTGATCGACTATGCGCACCGCCAACGGGTGAAGATCTGGGGCGAGGCTCGGGTGGTCGAAGGTGACAGCGCCCTGATCGCGCAGCTCATGCCCGAGGGCTATCGGGCGCGGCCCGAACAGGCGCTCTTGATTGAGGTGACAGCCTGGGACGCCAATTGCCCACAGCATATCCCACAACGCTTCGAGGCCGCGGATGTCGCAGCGGCACTCGCGGAACGCGACCGGCGGATCGAGGCGCTGGAGGCGGAGATCAAGCGGCTCAGCGCGGTCGCCCCACTCTGATGCCATTCTTTGATGCTACTCTCTGATGCTACCCTGTCGCGGTCCCAACTCTGACGCAAAAAAGGGCGTGGTTCCGTATCCCCTGCGGCCGGATGCCGAACCGTGGGCATGCGGCCGCAGCCATGCTAAGGGCTATTGGCTATTACGAATCATCACGGAACCAGACGGCGATCTCACAGCGAGGCGACCAGCATGAAGACAGCCTTCGGCGTCTACGTGCACTGGCCGTTCTGCCTGTCCAAGTGTCCCTACTGCGACTTCAACAGCCATGTTCGCCATGCCGCCATTGACGAGGCGCGCCATGTGCGAGCCTTTACGGCTGAGATCGCGGCCACGGCCGCGCGCGTGCCCGGCCGCACGGTATCGACGATCTTCTTTGGCGGCGGCACGCCGTCGCTGATGCAGCCCGCGACCGTGGGCGCAATCCTCGACACCATCGCCAGGCACTGGACCATCGCGCCCGATGTCGAGGTGACGCTCGAGGCCAATCCGACCAGCGTCGAGGCGACGCGCTTTCGCGGCTATCGCGCTGCCGGCGTCAACCGCGTGTCGCTTGGCGTGCAGGCGCTCAACGATGCCGAGCTCAAGACGCTCGGCCGGCTGCACACCGCGCAGGAGGCGCTTGATGCCGTCGCGATCGCGCGCAAGGCGTTCGAGCGTTATTCCTTCGACCTCATCTATGCGCGGCCCGGTCAGACGCCGCAGGCCTGGGCGTCAGAGCTCAAGCGCGCGATCGCAGAGGCCGCCGAGCATCTCTCGCTCTATCAGCTCACCATCGAGCAGGACACACCGTTCGCGGCGCTGCATGCGGCTGGCAAGCTCATCACGCCGAACGAGGATCTGGCGCGTACGCTTTATGACACCACACAGGAGGTCTGCGCCGCAGCCGGCCTGCCCGCCTACGAGATTTCCAACCACGCGCGGCCCGGCGCCGAATGCCGGCACAATCTCGTCTACTGGCGCGGCCACGAGTACGCGGGCATCGGTCCGGGCGCACACGGCCGGCTCGACATCGCAGGCGAGCGCCGCGCCACCGCCACCGAGCGGCGGCCGGAAGCCTGGCTGATGCGGGTCGAGGCGCTCGGCCACGGGATCGTCACCGATGAGACGCTCTCGCATGTGGAGATCGCCGACGAGTTCCTGATGATGGGTCTGCGTCTGGCCGAAGGCATCGACCCCGCCCGCTACGAGCAACTCGCCGGGCGGCCGCTCGACGAACGGCGCATTGCCATCTTGCGCGAGGAAGGGGCCGTTGAAGTCACGCCCGAGGGTCGGCTGCGCGTGACGCAGTCGGGCTTTCCGGTGCTCGATGCCGTGGTGGCGGACCTGGCGGCGTAAATGCATGGGCGCTGATCAACCAAGCCATGTAATCGTCGTTGGCGGGCCCAATGGAGCAGGCAAGACAACATGGGCAATGCGTCGCCTTCCGGAAATTCTGACAATCCGTGATTTCGTGAACGCTGACGAGATCGCGCGCGGGTTGTCGCCTTTCGATCCTGAAAGCAGCGCACTTGCCGCAGGTCGGGTTATGATTGCCCGGCTAAACGAATTGATTGCTGCAGGACACAATTTTGCATTCGAAACGACTTGCTCCGGTCGGGGGCATGCGCGCTTCCTCGAAAAGTGCCGGGCGAACGGCTATCGAGTGACGCTCGTGTTTCTTTGGCTGCCATCTGCAGAAGTCGCACTTGCTCGCGTTGCCCGGCGCATCAGCCAAGGCGGACATCGAATTCCCGATGACATCATTGTTCGCAGATATGCCGCTGGCTTACGGAACATGCGATACCTATATTTACCGCTTGCGGACATTGCGCTGATCTACGACAATTCCGACGATAGCAATACGCTGATTGCGGCCCGACAACTGGATGGACCGTTCCTGATCAACGATCAGGGACGTTGGTCGCAAATTGAGGAAGCTACTCGATGAGCGATGTGGCAGCCGATCAGCTATTCGAGCGAATTCTGCGCAGCCTCAAGGAGAACAGCGCTGAATTCGCACGAAAGAAGCGCGCCCAGCGATCTGCGCGGATTCGCCAGATCGTCTATGTCTGCGTCATATTTGCCACCGGTATCGCCCTAGGTGCACTGCTGACGAAAGTGCTCTGAGGCCTCATATCCCCGAGCCGTTGAACGCCTTGGGGGCCGGGCTGATCACCTGCCCGCCCGCGGGCGTGACCTTCATCACGGCAAGCCCGCGCTGGTTGGTGCCATCGGCGCGGAAGCGGAACAGGCCATCGATGCCGGTGAAGCCCGATGAATTGATCAGCACCTGCTCCGAGAAGCGCTGATCGCCCTGGGTCTTGGCCAGCGCGGAGATCAGCGCGACCGCATCATAGGCAAGCGACGCGGTGCGCGCCGGATCCTGCCCGTAGCGAGCGCGGAAGCGCGAGGAGAAATTGCGGAAGCCGGTCGCATCCGGGCCCGCGTACCAGGCGCCCTCGAGCGCCGCATTGGTGAAAATCTGCGGATCCTCCCACAGGCCCGAGCCAAGAATCTGCACCCGCTTGAGGTCGACGCCGGCGGCGCCCAACGCCTGCACCACCACCGGCGCCGTATCGGCTCCATCCGGGATGAAGATCGCATCGGCGCGAGCCGCCGACTGCGCGACGGTGCGGATCGCGGCCTGCATCTGGCTGCGATCGGCCGGATAATGCTCGAGCGCGACCACGCGACCACCACGCCGCGCCACCGACTGCTTGAACGCGGCTTCCGCCACCGAGCCATAAGCGTTATCGGGAATCGCCGCCGCAAATGATTTCTTGCCCTGCGAGATCGCATAGCTGACGACGCGGTCGACGTCCGACTCGGGCAGGAAGCTCAACAGAAAGACGCCGCGGGTCGCCACATTGGCGTCGGTCGAGAATGCGATCACCGGGATATTGCGCGAGCGCGCGAGCTGGCCGACCGGCGAGACCGAATGCGCAAAGATTGGCCCGAGGACGATCTCGGCGCCTTCGTCGATCGCCTGCTGCGCGACCTGGCGCGCACCGGGCGCGTTGCCGCCATCGTCCTTGACCAGGAGCTGCAGGTCCGTGACGTTGAATTCAGCCAGCGCCATCTCGGCGGCGCCGCGCATTGAGCTGCCGGCCGCCCCTGCGTTTCCGCTGGCCGAGAGTGGCAGGATGAGCCCGACTTTGACTTGGCCGGCTCCGATGCTGGCGCCGCCCTCGGCAGGCGCGTTTGGTGCCGCAGGCGTGCCGGAGAAGGTATCGCCCGGCGACATGCCGGAACAGGCGGCGAGCAAGGCAGCGGCAAAAACCACGCTCAGCCGGCGTGTTGTTCGTCCGTCCACAGCCCATGCTGATCGCAGCACCATCATGCGCTTTGCACCATCTGGCCTTCCCCCGGCCGGTTACCTACCACAGCGGCGCTGACGGTATTAGAGCACGCCCACCCTGCCTTTTCTCGGTAAATCGTTAGCTAGGTGGGAATAATAGCGTTTTCCAGGGCCTGAGGCATGCCACCCTGATGGTAAACTCACAGCTATGATGAGAGCCCGCGATCAAGCCACGACTCCGCCACGCACAGCACGGTATGTGATCGATGGTCGGCCGGTCGATCCGCCGGCGCTCGCCAACGGCCTGTACATCGTGGCAACCCCGATCGGCAACCTGCGCGACATCACACTACGTGCGCTCGACGTGCTCGCCGCGACCGACCTGATCGCGTGCGAAGACACTCGCATCACCCGCAGGCTGATCGATCACTATGGCATCACTACGCCGCTCACGCCCTATCATGAGCACAATGCCGCCGCGGCCCGGCCCAAGCTGTTGACGCGGCTTGCCGCAGGGGCGTCGCTCGCGCTCGTGTCCGACGCCGGCACGCCACTCATCTCCGATCCCGGCTTCAAGCTGGTGCGCGCAGCCCGCGATGCCGGCCATACGGTGACAGCACTGCCTGGTCCATCGGCAGTGCTCGCGGCGCTCTCGATCTGCGGCCTGCCGACCGATCGTTTCTTCTTTGAAGGCTTTCTTCCGTCCAAGCCGTTGCAACGTCGCGCCCGCATCGCTGAGCTGAAACGGCTGCCAGCCACGCTGGTGCTGTACGAGGGCGGAAGCCGCGTTGCCGCCTGCCTTGCTGATCTTGCGGCGGAGCTCGGGCCGCGCGCGGCGGCGCTATGCCGCGAGCTCACCAAGCTGCACGAGGAGGTGCGGCGCGGCGATCTCAACGCGCTTGCCGCACACTATGCGGGCGACGCCGAGACGCGCGGCGAGTTCGTGATCGTGGTCGCCCCGCCTGAGCAATTGGCTGAGCCGATCGACATCGATACGCTGCTGCGCGACGCGCTCGGCCGGCTCAGCGTCAAGGAGGCGGTGGCCGAGATCGCGGCGGTCACCGGCCAGCCGCGGCGCGAGGTCTATCAGCGCGCGCTTACGCTCAGCAAGGATCTTGCGCTCAGCAAGGATGAAGGGTTCCGCGATGACTGACGGCAATCCACCGCGACCCCGCCCGCTGACGACACGCGCGCCGCGTCCGCCGCAACCCGAGCGTCAGGTCGCGTTCCGCCTCGGCATCTCGGCTGAGAGCCGCGCGGCTGCGCTGCTGATCGCAAAGGGCTTCCGGATTCTGGCCAGGCGCTTCCGCAGTCCGGTTGGCGAGATCGACATCGTGGCGCGCAGGCGCCATCTCCTGATCTTCGTCGAGGTCAAGGCGCGCGAGCGCCTCGACGATGCCGCCTGGTCAGTGACCGACCGCCAGCGCGCACGCATCGTCGCGGCTGCCGAAGCCTGGCTCGCCGATCATCCCGATCCGAGCATTCAGGACATCCGCTTTGACGCCGTGCTGGTTGCGCCTGGGCGGATGCCACAGCACATCCCGGCGGCATTCGACGCGAGCTGAGCGTCCACTAATCCTACTGCGTCAGCAAAAAAGTCAGGCGGCTGTCGCTGCGCCCTCTCCCCTCCGCGGGAGAGGGCAGGGCCGCGCGCTCAACATGCGCCGTTGGGTGAGGGGGCGGATCCTGCTGGCAGCATGGATCTTGTAACCCGATCAGGCCGCGCGCAACGCCTGCAGAAAGTGGTCGACCTGACCACGGATGCGCGCGGCCACCGCCCCGAGATTGCCGGCGACGGTCTTGACCGTCGCCGCATTCGTGCGTGTGGCGGCGGTGGCTTCGCCCACGCGCTCGACTTCGGCAGCGGTGTCGGTCGTGCGGCGTGCCGCAACGTCGACGCTGCGTGCAATCTCCTGTGTGGCGGCACCTTGCTGCGTCACCGCTGCCGCGATCGTGCTCGATATGGCGCCGATGTCGCGGATCGTCCGTTCGATTGCGCCGATCGCCTGAATCGCGCGCATGGTGGCGCTCTGCATGCCGCCGATCTGCGCCGCGATGTCCTCGGTTGCCTTCGCGGTCTGGCCCGCCAGGGCCTTCACCTCGCTCGCCACGATCGCAAAGCCGCGGCCCGCCTCACCGGCACGCGCCGCCTCGATGGTGGCATTGAGCGCCAGCAGATTGGTCTGCTCGGCAATATCGGTGATCAGGCTCACCACATCGCCGATGCGGCCGGCCGCCTCGCTCAGCTCCTTGACGGCCGCATTGGTGGATTCCGCCTCGCTGACCGCCTTGTTGGAAATCGCGTTCGACTGCAACACCTGGCGATCGATCTCCTTCACCGACATCGCAAGCTGCTCGGCAGCGGATGCAATGTCGCGCACATTCACCGAGGCGTCATCGGAGGCGGAGGCAGCGCCGGCGGTGCGCTCCGATGCCTGATCGGCGGCCGCCGCCAGCGCGCCAGAGGCGGCGCGCATCTGAGTGGAGATTGTGGCGAGCTCGGACAGCGTCTTCTCGATATCGGCGCCGAAATTCGCGGTCTCGGCAACCAGGGCGTCCTGACGCCGCGTGTGCACGCTTGCGGCAGCCGTGCGGGCCTCCTCGTCGGTTCGCCGTGCGGCGTCAACAAAGCTTGCAATCGCGCGCGCCAGCAGGCCAATCTCGTCACCCGCGTCCTGACTGGGCATCGCGACGCGCGGTGCGGCCGCAACCGCCCCGGTCAGATCGACGATACGAGCCTGGGTTCGCCGGACGCCGGCCATGCCAATGGCCGCGGCCAGCACCGACGCGCCGGCCATGAGGCTCATCAGCCAGGTAGGAGCGCCCAAGGCGCCGGCTGCCGCAAGCCCCACCGCCGCAAGTGCAAGCGATGACAGGATCCCATAAAGCGTGGTGGTGATCGACGACTGTCGCACTTATCGCTCTCGTGCCCGAGTGCAATTCTTGATTGCGCGCCAGCATGCGGGGAAATTGTTAACGTCCCGTTTGCCGGACGAGACGTTGCGGGCGCGCTGCCCTGTGCGATCGAGCTTGCGATGATCAGGCCGCGCGCAAGGTCGCAAAGAACTGATCGACCTGGGCGCGGACCCGCGCCGCCACGGTGCCGAGATCCTCGGCGACCGATTTCACCGATGCGGCATTGGTGCGCGTGGCGTCGGTGGCCTCACCCACGCGACCGACCTCACCGGCGGTGTCGGTCGTACGCCGCGCAGCGACTTCGACGCTGCGCGCGATCTCCTGCGTGGCGGCTCCCTGCTCGGTGACCGCCGCCGCGATCGTATTGGAGATTGCACCGATGTCGCGGATGGTCCGCTCGATGGCACCGAGCGCTGCGATCGAGCGTGTGGTGGCCTTCTGCATGCCGGTGATCTGTGCCGCGATATCTTCCGTTGCCTTGGCGGTCTGGCCCGCCAGCGCCTTCACCTCGCTCGCCACGATCGCAAAGCCGCGGCCGGCTTCCCCTGCGCGGGCCGCCTCGATGGTGGCGTTGAGGGCCAGGAGATTGGTCTGCTCGGCGATATCGGTGATCAGGCTCACCACGTCGCCGATACGTCCGGCGGCCTCGTTGAGCGCCTTGACGGCCGCGTTGGTCGATTCGGCCTCGTCCACCGCCTTGGCGGCAATGGTGTGCGACTGTGCGATCTGGCGCTCGATCTCATTGACCGAGAGGGCCAGCTCCTCGGCCGCCGACGCGATGTCGCGCACATGGACCGAGGCATCGCCGGAGGCGGCGGCCGCGCCCGCCGTGCGATCCGCGGCCTTGTCGGCAGCCGTCGTGAGCGCGCCGGAGGCTGACCGCATTCGACTCGAGATGGCCAGGAGCTCGGCCAATGTGGTCTCGATCTCGGCGCCAAACCGCGTGATCTCGGCTGCCCTCACCTCCTGGCGCCGTGCCCGATCCTCGGCCTCCTCGCGCACGGTGAGACCCAGCGTCTCGTTGCGACGCATGGTTTCCTGGAAGACCTCGATCGAGCGCGCGAGCGCGCCGACCTCGTCCTGGCGGCTGACATACGGCACCGTCTGCTGCAATTGCCCCGCGGCGACGCGCTCGGTCAATCGCGCGATGCGGCCAAGCGGCCGTGCCACAAACCGCCGGACGGTGTAGATGCCGGCCACCGCCAGCAACACTGCGAGCAGCCCAAGCACCGTCATCAGCCACGCCGACTGCTGCGTCAGCCGCTCCACCTCTTTGTAGGTCTGGTCGGCCCGGCGGTCGTAGATCGCGGACAGCACGTGCAGGTCCCGGCTCAGGACATCATGGGCGGTGACATGGTCATCGAACTGGGCCCACTGGCGCGCGGCCTTGAGCCCATCCTGGGAAACCTGAGAGGCGAGCTTGCCACGATAGTCGCGAAAAATGCGCACCCGCCCGGACAGGTCCCGAAAGCGCTCGGCATCGTCGGAGCGCACATGGCGCTCCCACTCCTGCATGACCTCTTCGAACTGGCTGGTGAAGCCGGCAAGCCCTGCCGCATGGTCCTTGCCGGCGGCATCATCGGCCGCCAGGTAAATGCCGCGGGTCTCCATCAGCACGGCGTAGATCAGGCCGTTGATGCGCCCAACCTGCTGGCCGCCGCGGAAGGCGCTCTCGAACTCGGAGATCAGCACTGCGTGACGATGCCCGTTCCACGCCACGATCGCGGCCAGCGCGACCGTCAGAGTGGCCAGCAACGCGCAGATCGCGTAGAGCTTGGCCGCAATCGACAGATGCGAAAGCCGCACGTGAGGTCCTCGCCAACGCTTTCCCGAGTCGATCGTGTATAATCAAAGCTAAATATTAACGTCCCGTTTGTGATACCGGGTCGTACCCACAGGGTGCACCACAGGGCACAACCTGGAGGCTTGATGACACTGAACGTCGCCGTGCAGATGGACCCGATCGAGCGGATCAATATCCGCGGCGATTCGACCTTCGCTCTCCTGCTGGAGGCGCAGCGGCGTGGCCACGCGCTCGCCTATTACACGCCCGACCGGCTGGCGATGCGCGACGGCGGCGTGCACGCCGCGGTGCAGCCGCTGCAGGTCCGTGACCAGGTGGGCGACCACGTCACCCTCGGAAGCGCCGAGCGTACCGACCTTGCGCGCTTTGACGTCGTGCTGCTGCGCCAGGACCCGCCGTTCGACCTGCAATACATCACCACGACGCATCTGCTCGAGCGCATCCACCCGAAGACGCTGGTGGTGAACGACCCCGCGCATGTGCGCAACGCGCCCGAGAAGATGTTCGTGATGGCGTTTCCGGAGCTGATGCCGCCGACGCTGATTACGCGCGACCTCACCGAGATCAAGGCGTTCCGCGCCGAGTACGGCGACATCGTGATGAAGCCACTCTATGGCAAGGGTGGCGAGGCGGTGTTCCGGCTGGAGCGCGAGGACCTCAATTTCGGTTCGCTCTACGACCTGTTCGCGGCAACCTTCCGCGAGCAATGGGTGGTGCAGAAATTCCTCCCCGCCGTGAAACACGGCGACAAGCGCATCATCCTGGTCGACGGCGAATTCGCGGGCGCGGTCAATCGCGTGCCGGCGCCGGACGACCTGCGCTCCAACATGGTGCGCGGCGGCACCCCGAAAGACACCGAGCTCACCACGCGCGAGCGCGAGATCTGCGCCGCGATCGGGCCGGCGCTGCGCCAGCGCGGGCTCATCTTTGTCGGCATCGACGTGATCGATGGTTTCCTCACCGAGATCAACGTGACCTCGCCGACCGGCATCCGGGCGATCAAGAACCTCGGCGGGCCCGATGTGGCTGCCATGATCTGGGATCGGATCGAGGATAAGCGCGCCGGCCGCCGATCGAAGCGAAAGCAAACAGGCGCCGCAAAAGCGGGCGGCACGGACGGGCCTGCCAGAACTCGAGACAAATCCAGCAGGCCCGTTTCACCGCGTCGATAACGACTCGGTGACGTCAATCCGCGCCTCGATCAATGAAAGGTAGTCTGGCCCGACGCCGTGACGCCGCAATGAAGTTTCGATGAAAAGCACCCTGCCGAGTTCCAGGCGGCTACCGCTCCAGCTTGATGCCGGCGACATCGATCACGCGCTTCCAGCGGATGAGCTCCTGCTCGAAGAACGCCTCTGCTTCCGCCGCGGGCTTGCCGACCGGCGCGACGCCGATCGCGCGCATGCGGTCGCGGAATTGCGGCGCGCCGACCGTCTCGACCAGCGCGTCGCTCAAGGTCTTGCGGATCGTGTCCGGCAGGCCGCGCGGACCGTAGAGCATGTTCCAACTCGCGACATGGAAATTGGGCAGCACCGTTTCGCTCAAGGTCGGCAGGTCGGGAAGCTGCTCGAGCCGATAGCGCGAAGTGACCGCGAGCGGCTTGACCGCACCGGACGCCGCCATGCCGAGCACGGCCGGCAGCTGCGGGAACATCACATGCGTGGTGCCGGCCATCAGGTCGTTGAGCGCCACGCCGCCGCCCCGATACGGCACGTTCTGCATCCTGGTGCCGGTCTCGAGCATGAACAGCTCCGCCGCCAGCCGATCCGACGTGGCGCGCCCGGATGAGCCGAAGTTCAACTGCCCCGGCCGCGCCTTGATGTAAGCAATCAGCTCGGCGATTGAATTGACCGGCAGATCCTTGTTGACCACGACCACATTGGCAAACTCCGCCGTCATTGCGATCTTGACGATGTCGCGCCGCACGTCGAACGGAAAGTCGTCCTTCATCAGCGGCGGAACGATTTGGCCGCCAAAGCCGCCAACCAAGAGCGTGTAGCCATCCGGCGCCGCGCGCACGACCTCGCCCATGCCGATCAGGCCATCGCCGCCCGGCTTGTTTTCCACGATGACGGCGCCCCCGAGCTTGTGCTGCAGCAGCTGCGCCACCAGGCGGCCCATGATGTCGGCGACGCCACCGGGCGCGAACGCAACCACGAGCTTGATGGTCCGGCTTGGATAGCGCTCCTGCGCGTGCGCGGGCAACGCCAGCAGCGCGGGCGCAAAGCTTGCGACAAAACGGCGCCTGGAGAGCATCACGCAGTCGCTTTGGTTTCTTGCCCCGGCATGATCTTGGCGGTGTGGCGCGACTTGAACTCGCCGTAGACGAACGGCTTGTCGCGCGGCATCGAGGTGTGCAGGTTCTCCGGCGCTACGTTAGCGGGATCGGGATTGCGCAGCAGCGGCTGGATGAGCGCGTCATAGCTCGGATACATGAAGAACGGGATCGAGAAGCGCCGCCGCCCCGAGCGATTGATGACGCGATGAAGCGTCGAGGAGAAGATGCCATCGCTCCAGACTTTCAGCACCTCGCCCACATTGACCACCAGCGTGCCGGCGATCGGCGGCACCGCCACCCATTCGTTGTCGCGGTTGCGGATCTCAAGGCCGCCGTTGGCATCCTGCGCCAGGATCGTGAACGCATTGGTGTCGGTGTGGGCGCGCGCGCCGAGATGCACGCCGTCCTCGTCCGGCTTCTGCGGCGGGTAGTGCAAGAGCCGCAGCGAGTTCATGTCCTTCTTGAAGAACGCTCTGAGCTCGTCCGCACGCAAGTCAAGCGCCAGCTCGAACAGCTTGAGCAGCTCGTAGCCCAGCTCATTGACCTTGTCGTAGTACGCCATCATGCGCGGCTTGAGATCCGGCATCGCACTAGGCCACGGGATTTTGCCGTGCATCGGCTTGCCGGCGATGAGGTCGGGATCATTGTCCGCCAGCGGACGCTTGATCTGAAACGCCTCCTGCAGATTTTCCGAGATGCTCTTCTCGTTGCCCTTGGTCATGCCGTGCAGGTAGCCCTGCGCATGATTGTTCTTGGTCATCGAGACTTCCATCTTGGCTTCGAGCGAAAGATTGTGGAAGTCGGCCGCGGTCGCAAAGATCGCCGCGATGTCGTCGTCACTCAACATATGATTCTTGACGTAGAAGAATCCGACCCGGCCGCAGGCGTCCGCGATCGCATCCGCCACGGCGCGGCGGCCGGCGTCGCCACCCGACCACGCCGGCCCAAGGTCGATGACAGGGACGTCGGTGAAATCGAGCTTGCGGGCGGTGGGCAGCATTGGGGGCTCCAGCGACAGGACGAACGAGGGCGAGCGATTGCGCAGGATGGGGCGGATTGCGCGTCGCAACAAGTCGCGTGGAGGCGCGGGTGGCTTGTCGGGTCCTTGATGGTATGTTCACTGAATGTTCTTGTTACCTTCATTCGCATGAGCTAGACTTCGCGCTGTGGTTGGGGGCGACATGGTTCAGCACGTCACGACGGTTGCATTCGAGGGTATCGAGGCACGCGCAGTCGACGTGCAGGTGCAGGTCGCGCCCGGCCTGCCGGCCTTCAGCATCGTGGGGCTGCCTGACAAGGCCGTGAGCGAGGCGAAGGAGCGCGTGCGGGCAGCGCTGATCGCCTCGGGCCTGGCGCTGCCGGCGCGCCGCATCACCGTCAATCTCGCGCCTGCCGACCAGCCGAAGGAAGGCAGCCACTATGATCTGCCCATTGCACTTGGCCTGATGGCGGCAATCGGCGCGATCCCACCCGACGCGCTCTCCGGCACTACGGTGCTGGGCGAGCTCGGGCTCGACGGCTCGATTGCGGCGGTCGCGGGCGTGCTGCCGGCCGCGATCGGGGCGAACGCGCGCAGCGAGGGGCTCATTTGTCCGGCCGTCTGCGGACCCGAAGCCGCCTGGGCGAGCCCCGAGATGGAGATCATCGCGGCGCAGTCGCTCATTCAGCTCGCCAATCATTTCCGCGGCACGCAGGTGCTCGCCCGCCCGCAGCCCAAGATCCGCGAGGCCAGTGGCGCGCTCGTTGATCTCAAGGACATCAAGGGCCAGGAGAGCGCCAAGCGCGCGCTCGAAGTGGCGGCCGCCGGCGGACACAATCTGCTGATGGTCGGGCCGCCCGGCGCCGGCAAGTCGATGCTGGCGGCACGGCTGCCCACCATCCTGCCGCCGCTCGCGCCGGCCGAGCTCCTCGAAGTGTCGATGATTGCATCCGTCGCGGGCAAGCTCGAAGGCGGCGCGCTCACCAACCAGCGCCCGTTTCGCAGCCCGCACCATTCGGCCAGCATGCCGGCGCTGGTCGGCGGCGGCTTGCGCGCACGTCCGGGCGAGATCTCGCTCGCGCATCATGGCGTACTGTTCCTCGACGAGTTTCCCGAGTTCCAACCGCAGGTGCTCGATGCGCTGCGTCAACCGCTCGAGAATGGCGACGTCGCAATCGCGCGCGCCAATCATCGCGTCACCTATCCGGCGCGTTTCATGCTGGTCGCCGCCATGAACCCGTGCCGCTGCGGCCGCGCGTCGGAGCCGGGCTTCACCTGCAAGCGCGGGCCGAACCTGCGCTGCGCGGCCGACTATCAGGCGCGGCTCTCGGGCCCGCTGCTTGATCGCATCGATCTCTGCATCGAGGTGCCGGCGGTCACCGCCGCCGACCTCATTTTGCCGCCGCCCGCGGAAGGCAGCCGTGAGGTCGCCGAGCGAGTCGCGCGGGCGCGCGACCTCCAGAGCGAGCGCTATGCCGCGATCGGGCTGCCGCACATCCGCACCAATACGGCCGCCCCCGGCCCCGTGCTGGAAGACGTGGCGCGACCGGATGCAAGCGGGCTCAAGCTGCTGCGCGACGCTGCCGACGCCATGCGCCTCTCGGCGCGCGGATACCATCGCGTGCTGCGGGTCGCGCGCACGCTCGCCGACCTCGACGGCGCTGAGACAGTCGGTCGCATCCACCTGGCGGAAGCGCTGTCCTATCGGGCCCTGACCGACGAGGTGCGGCGCGCAGCGTAAACTGCATGGCACACGATGCGGCAGAAACATCACGCCGGCCCACCAATCGAACGAAGATCGACTCGCATTTGCCGCCGGACCGCCTATCTCTCTCGCCGGCCGGGCAGCAAGAGGACCCCAATGGCTCAGAGTATCTTATTGGTACGTGCGTACTTTCTCATGGCCGTCGCGGCCGCGTTTTTCAGCATGGCGCCGAGCGCCGCGCGCGCCCAGGCAGGCTTCGACGGCTTGTGGACCATTCTGATCGTGACCGAGGCCGGCGAGTGCGACCGTGCCTACCGCTACGCTGTCCAGATCGATCACGGGCGCCTGGTCTACGACGGCGCAGCCGGCGTCGAGCTGACCGGCACGGTGGATCAGAGCGGCCGCGTGGCTGCGACCGTTCAGCGCGGCGAGCAGGGCGCGATCGGCACCGGTCGCCTCTCCGGCGGTCGTGGCCGCGGAACCTGGCGAGGCAAGTCTTCGGCCAGCCAGTGCAGCGGCTATTGGGAAGCCGAGCGGCGCTGATCGCTTCGGCCGCGTCTGCGGAACTGCGATTGAGACGCTCATGACAAGCGCGATGAACCTCGCCGACGAGTCCGTCCGCGATCGTGTCCTCGCTTCCGGTCCGATCGGGGGGTGGCACACCGTGCCCGGCACACACAGCGTGCTCTACCGGGAATCGATCCAGTTCGATGTCGACGGCACCGGCCGCATGCAGAGCGGCGGCCTGAGCGGAACGACCACGCAGCCATTCCTGTGGCGCAGCGCCGGGCATGGCGTGGTCGAGTGTCAGCCGCTCGACGACAAGTCCGAGGTCGGCGAGCCCGGGGAAACTGAAGAAAACGACTGGTTCCGCATTGCGTTTGTGATCGAGCAGCAGGCGACCGACGCAGGTGAATTCTGAGTCTTGCGGGAAACCAATTCGGATGGCTTCTGGGACCTGATGACTCCGCTGGTGCCCGACAATTGAGCCCAGTTCGCGAGTGCCGTCCCGGCCGGGGCATTATTGCTTCATCAACCCTAACGATTACCCGCCGGCCACCCGGAAGGGAATCGCAACCCTTCCATCGCACCATCGCGCCGCTAGAGCATGATCCCGAAAAGTGGAAGCCGGTTTTCGGAAAAGATCATGCTCAAACAAAAGCCACGCCCGCCGCGCCTTGCCGCGGCATCGACCGACCATGCCGCTTGATCCGCACTCGCTTGCCATTGGGCTCGCCGCACTTGCGGGCGGCGCCGTCGGCCTTGCTGTGCTGCTGTTTGCACGCAACCGCGCCCTCCATCGCAAACTCCATGCGCTGCATGAGCGCGCCGAGGCGCTCGCCGACCGCAACTGGGAGCTCAAGGAAGCCGAGGAGCGCGCCCGCTCGTTCCTGGCCGCGCAGGGCGACGTGATCGTGCGCCGCGACGCCGAGAGCTGCATCACCTACGCCAACGACGCGTTCTGCGCGCTCGCCGGCCGCGCGCGCGACGCGCTTATCGGCGCAAGCGATCAGCCGCAGGTGATCGAGCAGGGCGCAACCGCGATTGCCCCTGATGGCACGCGCAGCCACGACCAGAAGATCGCCACCGCCGAAGGCGAGCGTTGGATCTCCTGGCGCGAGGTGACGGTCCGCACCGGCGAGGGCGCCGAAATCCAGAGCGTCGGCCGTGACGTCACCGATCGTGCGCGGGCCGAGCGTGCGCTCGCCGGCGCGCGCGACCAGGCGGAAGCCGCAAGCCGTGCCAAATCGCGCTTCCTGGCGGTGGTGTCGCACGAGATCAGGACGCCGCTCAATGGCATCCTCGGCATGTCCGACCTCTTGCGCGACACCGCGCTGACACCCGAGCAGCTGACCTACACACGCGCGGTAAAAGCGTCGGGCGAGACGCTGCTGGCGCTGATCGAGCAGGTGCTCGATTTCTCCAAGATCGAGGCCGGCCGGCTCGACCTCGAGCCGCGCGCGTTCGACCTCGCCGCGCTGGTCGAGGAAACGGTGGAGCTGATCGCCCCACGCGCGCAGGCGAAGGATCTGGCGGTCGCCTCCTACATCGCCGACAACGTGCCGCGGCAGGTCGTAGGCGACGCCGCGCGCCTGCGGCAGGTGCTGCTCAATCTCACCGGCAACGCTATCAAGTTCACCGACCAGGGCGGTCTTTCGATCGTGGTCGAGCGCGGGACCGAACCCGATACGATCGTCATCGCGGTGCGCGACACCGGCATCGGCATTGCGGCCGAGGAGCAGGAGCGGATCTTTCACGAGTTCGAGCAGGCCGACCACAGCGCCGCGCGCGCCTTCCTGGGCACTGGACTCGGGCTTGCGATCTCGCGCCGGATCATCGAGCGCATGGGCGGCCACATCGGCGTCGAGAGCGCGCCCGGGGCCGGATCGACGTTCCGTGTCATGGTCGCGCTACCGCAAATGCCCAATCCGCCCGACATCGTCCGGCCCGACCTCAGCGGCATCGATTGCCTCATCGTGGCGCCGGCTGCGATCGAGGCCATGCTGCTGGAACGCCGGCTGGCCGATTGGAGTGCGCGCACCCGCATCGCAACCGATGTTGACGAGGCGCACGCGCTTCTCGGCCAACGGCCATGGGGCGCGCTGGTGGTCGACCACGCGCTCGGCCGAGCG
>Ga0209488_10000609_pt1 | contig 30409 bp, 28 predicted proteins | sample Rivendell_Oct201_8_FD_188349 | JGI IMG/M metagenome (GOLD analysis project Ga0209488, IMG submission 188349) | Vadose zone soil microbial communities from the Eel River Critical Zone Observatory, Northern California, USA -... | ecosystem: Environmental > Terrestrial > Soil > Vadose zone >...
TCGCTAACCAGAAATGGATCGATACCGAAGGCAAGGAAGGCACGCAGGCCAGTCTGCGCTTTGCGATGCTCCAGGAAGCCGATCTGCACGATGCGAACCTGCAGGACGCCGACCTCGAAGGGGCCAAGCTCAGCGTTGCCGATCTGATGCGCGCCAATCTCCGCCGAGCCAATCTCAAGAACGTGGACTTCTGGATGGCCGACATGAAAGACACCATTCTGCAGGGTGCGGATCTCCAGGGAGCCAATCTCCAGGACGTTACCAGCCTCACGCAGGTGCAAATCAACTCGGCAATCACCGACGACAAAACAGTTCTACCAGCCGGACTCAAGCGCAACTGAACTCCGCGCAAAATCATGCGCTATATCCAATTCACGAAGGAAGAATGGGGACGGCTTCGGGCGGCAACTCCCCAGACGTTGACGGAAGAGGATCTTGCCGAACTGCACGGCATCAACGAGCGCATCTCGCTGGAAGAAGTGGCGCTGGTTTATCTGCCGCTGTCGCGATTGCTGAACCTTTATGTCGCCGCGACTCAGAATCTCCGGCAGACCAGCGATACGTTTCTCGGAGCCCTTCCTTCGCCTGTGTCCTACGTTATCGCAATTGCCGGAAGCGTGGCGGTAGGCAAAAGCACGACGGCACGTGTGATTCAGGCGCTGCTGTCGCGCTGGCCGAACCACCCCAAAGTGGATCTGGTGACCACCGACGGATTCCTGTTTCCCAATCGCGTGCTGGAATCCAGAGGCCTGATGGGCCGCAAAGGTTTTCCCGAGAGCTACGATTTGAGGCGGCTGTTGAAGTTCCTCTCCGACCTGAAATCGGGACAGCCCGAATTGGAAATCCCGGTGTACTCCCACGAGTCCTACGATGTGATGCCGGATCAAATGCAGGTCATCCGCCAGCCACATATCGTGATCATCGAAGGACTCAACGTGCTGCAAACCGGACATGGCGGGAAGGGCGCTCCACCGCCCACGTTTGTTTCGGATTTTTTCGATTTCTCAATCTATGTCGATGCCGAGGAGCCGCACATTCGCCAGTGGTATGTGGACCGATTTCTGACGTTCCAGCGCACCGTATTCCAGAACCCGGAGTCCTACTTTCATCGCTATGCGAAACTGAATCACGAACAAGCCATCGAAACGGCAATCGGGATCTGGGAATCGATCAATGCGGTCAATCTTCGAGAGAATATTCTGCCGACACGAGAGCGCGCGCACTTGATTTTAGAAAAAAGTCAGGACCATTCCGTTCAGGGAATCAAACTTCGGAAACTGTAATCCCTCTCCCCCAGTGAGCGGGTGGCCCGTCATGCCACCCTGATCTCCGTCTTCACCGAATTCGCAATAAAACAATTGTCGTGCGCGAGGTGGTGAAAGCGTTCGATGTCCTCCGCTGTCGGATTCTTATCGCCGCCGTAGGAAATCTTCGGATGCAGCGTCACGAGGCTCACCCATGGAATTCCCTTCTCGTTTTTCGTCAACACTCCCACAGCCTCATCTTCATAGCTGTCGATCACGAACCCGTTGCGATAGGCCACCCACAGATACGTCATCATGTGGCAACTCGAAATCGACGCCACGTACGCTTCTTCCGGATCGACATTCGCGGCGTTCGAATACGGCGCCGGCACCGCCGCCGGTGAGGCCGAAGCGGGAACGATGAGTCCGCCATCGAACGTCCACGTGTGTGCACGCGGGAACTTCCCTTTTAAAAACTCATCGCCCGTCCGGGTCCAACGAATCGTCGCCTTGTGCTCGGACATCGTCACTGCCTCCTCGTGATTTTGGCTCTTCAGCCGGAGTATACATGACGTTGTCGTTGCAACTTCGGCGGGACGCCGGTTAACCTGCGTGAATGAAGACTCTGGTGTTGTTGCGTCATGGACAAAGCATCTGGAACAAGGAAAACCTGTTTACGGGCTGGGCCGATGTCGGTTTGACCGGACAGGGTATGGATGAAGCTCGGGCCGCCGGCCGGATCCTGCTGAAGGAAGGTTACGATATCGACGTGGCATTCACTTCCGTGCTGAAACGTGCGGTGAAAACGCTCTGGCTGGCAATGGAAGAAATGGATCGAATGTGGATTCCGGTTCAAAACACCTGGCGATTGAACGAGCGCCACTACGGTGCGCTGCAGGGTCTCAATAAACTCGAAACCGTGCAACGCTACGGCGCGGATCAGGTGAAAGTCTGGCGGCGCAGTTACGACACGCCGCCGCCGCCGCTTCTGCCCGACGATCCCCGTTCGCCGAAAAACGATCCGCGATACGCATCACTGGTTCCCGCGGAGATTCCGCTCACCGAATGCCTGAAGGACACCGTGGAACGCGTCCTCCCTTACTGGCACAGCACGATTGCTCCGGCCATTCGATCCGGACAGCGCGTGATCATTGCGTCGCATGGGAACAGCCTGCGCGCGCTGGTGAAATATCTGGACAAGCTTTCCGACGACGAGATTGTGGAATTGAATATTCCCACCGGAGTTCCTCTGGTCTATCAACTGAACGACGATCTCACGCCGATTCAGCACCGCTACCTGGGAGATCAGGACGCCATTGCGCGCGCCGCGCAAAGCGTCGCGGACCAAACTCGCCAGACGGGGAAAACGCATTGAACGAACGACTGGCTGAAGTCGCGCATGAGCTCGGAGTCGACAGAATCCGGCGTCATATCTTCCTCTGCGCCGATCCGACCAAACCGAAGTGCTCGCCGCGCGAAGTCAGTCTCGAATCCTGGGATTACCTGAAGAAACGGCTCGAAGAGTTGAATTTGACCAAAGGAGAGAACTGCGTTTATCGCACGAAAGCGAACTGCCTGCGGATCTGCGAGCAGGGCCCGATCGCCGTGGTGTATCCCGATGGCATTTGGTATCACTCAGTGACGACTGACGTGCTGGAGCGAATCATTCAGGAGCATCTGATCGGGGGAAATCCGGTTCGGGAATTCGTCTTCGCGGAACACCCGCTGTAGGAATTCAACGGACGTCGCGCGCAGCGCATCCGAATAGCTGTAGGCGCGGTCTATGACCGCGCACGATCCTGATTCAGCGTGGATATTTAGTTGATGAATATTGCGCGGTCATAGACCGCGCCTACAGCTATTCGGATGCGCTGCGGGCCATCAACTCTGGATTTTCTCCCACAGCGTCCACTGCTGGTTGTAGAGGCCCGCATTGCTGTAGACGATCGGATACTGAGAGAATTTCGCCGCCGTGGAAACGTGACGAAACCGGCCCTGCCACTGCTTCTCCCACCACCATAGCGGTCGCAGCGTGATGTGCCCCGGAAACCAGAACTGATTCAGGTTGATCAAAAGAATTAATCTTCGCACTCCCAGCGCGACCCACTCGTCGATCATTTGAGGAATATCGCGTTCGGGAATGTGCTCCAGAACGTCGATCGCAATGAGCGTGTCGAAGCCGTCGTCCTTCACGTAAGGAATCTTCGTCAGCGATCCCATCCGGAGATATTTCCGGACCTCCGGGAATGCGATGTCCTGGATATTGGGAATCACATCGAACCCATACGCATCGATGCCATTCGCACGGCATTGACGAACCAGTTCGCCATTGGAACAGCCGGCGATCACGCACTTCCGCGTTCCGGAAAGTTCTTCGATGATCTTTGCCTGAACCTTCTTGATCGATATCTCGAGAGGATCACCCTGAATGTAGTTATTGCAGGCATGGTAGTCGGCGTCATAGGTAATCATGCTGTCCGGATCCGGCGACCAGCCGAACGCGTACGAGGTTGCAAACGTCTTTGCGATCGAAGCGAAGTATTCGTTGTACTGCTGGGGATCGGCGAGCCTGCCGGTATACGGGCGCGAAGGGCGGACCATCGTGATCGCTTTTTCTCCATCGAATCGAATGACTCCCGAATTGCGATGGAGACGATCCCGAAACGTGATGTCGATGTGGCTCTCCTGCCACTCCCCGATCATCAACTCCACATTGCCGCGTTCCCCGTCCGCCTGAACCTCTATCACGATGGTCGATGCTGGATCCATGGGGGCATTATAAGCCGCGCCACGGCAACCGAAAACGCGCTGGACAATTAAATGATGTCCTCAGGTTACGATCGGGAAGCGCGGGAGGTTCCAGAACATGCGACATCGATTCATTTTCGCCATAGCCTTAATCGTGGGCATTTCGCTCATCGAGTCCCGGTGGCACTACGGACCATGGGAGCACTGGGGAAACGTTGACGCGTCCAGTGAGAGCTTTGCCTCCGGACAGATTGAAGACGCGTATCAGGCCCACCGCAGCGGCATCATCGTCACCGCTGCTGGCGCCGTGGAAAAAACCCTTACCGACGATACCAGCGGCGATCGACATCAGCGATTCATCATGCGGCTGTCATCCGGAATCACGGTCCTTGTTGCCCACAACATCGACACCGCGCCGCGCGTACCCGACATCGTCCCCGGATCGCCGGTGAAAATTCACGGCGAATACGAGTGGACCGCCAAGGGCGGCACGGTCCATTGGACGCACAAGGATCATCGCGGATCTCACGAAGCCGGGTGGATCGAATTCAACGGAAAGCGATACGACTGATCGCTGCTGCTGCCTCTAGGCCGCTTCAACCACCGATCGCGACGTCTGATGCTGCTTCAGCACGTCGGTTCCGATCTTCTTGCTCAGATACACCTTCGATTCTGAGTTGCTGCGATTATCCGGCTCGTACTTGATGACATCGAATTTCATGTGATCGAGCGTGGCGCGCATGGAATAAAACTTGTTCTTCGTCTTCACAACAAGCTCGTGGTAACCGTGCAGATGGGCCCATTCCTCCTGCTGCTCCGTCAGCGCGCGATAGTGTCCCTGGCCGCGCCACTCGACGCGGGTTCCGCCAATCCAGCTGTAAAAAACTTTGCGCCCGTTGAAATCGATCACATCGCGAAGATGAAATCCCAGATCCGACAATGGCAGATCCGTTTCCGAAGCACGAATCTCATGCCCCACTTTGAACGCAACCGGGATTTCGTGCCCGGGATCATCGGGATCCTGCACCATCGACAGTAGAATCAAATGCTCGCGATCCTTCAACCGCCGAATAATGTCGTTGGCGGTTTTTCTTCCCGAAAACTCCGTGAACAATTCTTCCATGTAGGCAACTTCCTGGGCGCCGGCTTCCAGCTTGTATTGACGTATGACGTGCTTCATTCACTATCCATCCTGAAGTTTCTTCTTAATCTGATCGAAAAATATCGAGACATATCGATTGGGGAGGGTGAATGTCAGGGCCAGACCGTGGACCGTCTCGATTAACAATTCGGTCTCCCCAGATCGCTCGGCAACGGTTTCAACATCCTGAATGTTACGGTATCGTGTTTTGCGAAGTCCGAAGCCTGCTTTTCCGGAGGTAATGACGAATTCCGCATAGACCCCGCAGAACTGACGATTCAGCAGGGCCAGCGCGAATCCAAATACCGCGGCGGCAATCAGGCAACCTCCGGCAAGCTGCCCTGCCGAGAGGCGGTCCCCGTAATACCCGCGATGGATGAAGTACGTGGTGTAGGAAGTCACCGCCGCAATCAGCGTGTAATTCAGCGGCAACGCCCAGCGGCGGTGCGACAGCGCCAGTGCACGCGGAATCTGGTACAGCATCCGGGTGTAAAGCGTGAATGGAATCGTCACAACCAGCACGGCGAACGTCAACGATGTACCCCAGGCCTGCATGCGCTACTTCCACTCCCTCCATGCCTGCAGCATGGGAAAGTACAGACCCATGCGGATCGGGCGGGAATCCATGCGCGCCATCAGCCGCGCATAATTTTCCAGCTGCGGACGATACCGCTCCTGCTCGCTGTCGAGAAACGCCTCCAGGTTTCCTCCTTCATGGGATCCGGTTTTGTAATCGATGATCCATCGGACTCCCGTATCGTCGACAAAAGTCCGATCGAGCGTGAAGCGCCGCACACGCCCGCTCACCACCACACACAGGGAGTACTCGCGTTGATCTTCCGAGTGCCCTCGCAGAATCCAGCGGCCCCGTTCGTCGGCGACGGTGGCTCTCAGTGCCTTTTCCACACGTGCGGTTGCGTCGCGCAGTCGATCGCCCGATAATCCCTGAGCCCCAAGCGCCACAGAGATTGTCGACACGCGGAAGTCATGATCGCGCGACTCATCGGCCTGTTGCAGCATGGCATGAACGACGATACCCACTCTCCTTGGAAGTTCCGTGGCCCACTCGAAGGATATATTCTCGCGGTCCGCTGCATCATCTTCCGCGGAGAGCACCCCCATCGGCTGCCAGGTGACATCCGGCGGAGCAGGAACTCCATGCCAGTCTGCAGTCAAACGCCGCAGCGGAACTACTGCGGGTTTCGCAGGCGCCTCTTCTATTGCTTCCATTGCCGGTGACCGTGAATGCGAAGCCGCCTCCAGTTCAAATTTCGGCAACACCGCCGGCCAGATCCGGCTCAGCAAAGTACGGGATGCCGGCGGTTTTACCATCGCGGTTTCCGGATCGACCTCCGCATGACCGAGCAAATGCAGGTGAGACCGCGCGCGTGTTGCGGCCACATACAACAGACGCGTGGTCTCATTTTCGGTTTTGGCATTTCGGATTTTCTGAACGTAGGTGTAAGCCGGATCGTTTTCCGTTCCGGTCTCCTTGATCGGCGCGAGCAGCAATTGAGATTGATTCCTTCGATCGATGTACTCGAGCCACAACAACAGGCGGGATTCGTCGGAGCGTGGAGACCGACCGAGACCCGGAAGGATCACCGTATCGAATTCGAGGCCCTTTGCCTTGTGAATGGTCAACAGCTGCAGCTTACCGTCAGCCTCAACGTCGGGTCGCGCAAACAATCCAGTGACGTCCGCGAAAAACCGGCCGGTATCGCGAAGATCGGAACCCGCAGCGGACGACTCCAGCAGATCCAGATAGACCGCCGCGTCCTCCAGTCCCGTCGCGTTTTCCAGACACGCCGGCCCGCCCAGCGCGAGCCACGTAGCCTCCACCCAACGCCTCAACGGCAATCGTCCGCGTTCCGAAATGGCGGCGGCAAGAATCGGCTTGATGCGTTCAATACGCCGAAGACCATCCGGTGAAATCTCGGCAAGGTGGGATGGGTCATTCAACAGATCCCAGATGGCGGAAGTAAAATCCTGTCCGACCAGCGATTGCAGATCGGCCAGCGTCAGGCCGCACCACGGCGCGCGCAGGATGGCCAGCCACGCGGCGCGGTCCCCTGCGTGAAGCAGCGCGGCAGTCAGCGCCAGAAGATCCTGAACGACGGATCGATCGCCCAGTCTGTCGATGTCCACCGCCGTGAACTTCTCGCTGGATCCGCGAAAGGCATTGATGATCGCCGGAAGATGCGATCGCGAACGTACCAGCACGGCGATGGTGTCGTCCGGACGTGAAGCCCGAGCCTTCCGAACAATCGATACGACTTCTGCTGCTTCGATAACCGGATCCCTGTCGAGCGACGGATGAATGTGAACGCCCCGCGTTTCATCTCCGGTTCGAAAGGCAACCGACTTTTCATAAGTCACCGCGCCTCGAAACCTGTCCGGTTGTGCCGGAAACGCCCGGCCCAGTTCGTCATTGACCCATTTCACAATGCCGGGGTTGGATCGAAAATTCACACTCAGCGTCAAGGGCGTCAAGGTCACATTGCCGATGCCACGTTCGCGCGCCTTGAGAAACAGCGCGACTTCGGCCTCACGAAATCCGTAGATCGACTGCATCGGGTCGCCGACGAGAAACAGCGAGCGGCCATCCCCGGGCTGCCACTCCATCGTCAGCGTTTCCAGCAATTCGAATTGACCCTGTGAGGTGTCCTGAAATTCATCCACCAGCAAATGTTCGATGCGGCAATCGAGCGAGAACGCCAGATCCGTGGGGTTGTCGCGGGTGCCCAGTGCGATTCGTGACGCATGGGCGACTTCCGTGAAATCCACTTTCCCGGCCTGCTGGAATACCACTTTCAATTGCGCCGCAGCGGCGGGCAGCAGTTCCGTCAGAGCGCTCAGCACTTCCCATTGCGAGTCGCTGAAATCATCCGGCGGCAGCGAACGAACGCCGTGCAGCGCAGCCATACTCTCCGGAGGGAGTTCCAGGGCCAGGCAGCGCGCCTTCTCCTCCTTGCAGTCTGGCTTGGGTGGAAATCCAGTGTTGACGTTGAGGGCCTTGCGACGCTTGCCGTCTTTGGTCAGAAACAATTCGGCAAGGCCCAGCCACTGAGGAACGTGTTCGAAGCTGGAACCGGGAAGGTCTTTCAGACCGGCGCAACGAACGATGTCGCTTGCGGAATTCTCCGATGCAAGATGCCGCGCAGCGAAGTTGGCAAACCCGATGGTCTCCGGAACGATCTCGCGCGGGAACCGCGCACGAGCGTCCTCCAGTTCGTCGGCAATGACCCGCCGCATCGCGGTCTGCAGTGCCGGCCGCAGCGCGGCGGAACCCCGGTTCGGCACAATGTGCCGCAACCAATGATCGCGATTGCGAAGCATGCCGCTCAACAGTGTCTCCACTGTTCCCAGATTGTTGTCGAGATGTTTGAGTAAGCGTTCCAGCGGCGCTGCGGATGGACTGTTCTGTTCGAGCATGTCGACCGTGGCGCGCGCCGCTTCCCGATACAGGTACTCCGAGTTTTCCTCCGGTGGAACCCCTGCGCCCATCCGCGATAACCATGGCATCTGACGAACCAGCATTCCACACAGAGAATCGATGGTCTGAATTCGAAGTCGCGCCGGATGCTGGATCAGCTGCCATCTACGATCCGCGTCATGCGCGAGCACCTTGCGGCTCAACTCCCAGGTCTGCCGTTCATGTTCCTTTTCCGGCGGCGAGTTCTCGCCGGATTCATTCGCCTTCTTCAGGGCCTCGATGACGCGGTGGCGCATTTCACCGGCGGCCTTGCGAGTGAACGTCACCGCAATGATGGATTCCGGATATTCGACCGTTGCGAGCAGAGTCAGGAATCGCTGAATGAGCAACTCCGTCTTTCCGGAACCGGCGGGAGCCTGAACAATGAAGGAACCCGACGGATCCAGCGCCTGCAGGCGCTCGGCTTGATCGCGGATGCGCTCAGTCAGAAGTCACCTCCGTGTCGGATTCCTCGTCACTTCCGATCGATTCGCGAATTCTGCAAAGACTCTGAAGCCCGCAATACCTGCAGGTCTGATTTGGATTCTTGGGATCGACGGTGGCAACCCCGCTGCGAAAATCGCGGGCAAGACTTTCCAGAACGCGACTCCATTCCGGGACGCGACTCGACAGCGCTACCGGACCCGCGCCGGCTTTGACGCCCGGCAACACCCCCTCGCGTTCCGTGACTCCGGCAAACTTCGTGTCTCCAAGTTTCGCGATACCGAAGGCCAGACCTCCCAGCGCCGCGTCCGCCGTGATGGCGTAGAGCGGTAGCTGCGGCTCATCCGGCCTATCGCCATCCCAGGCTTTCGGACTCTTTACCGAGGTTTTGTAGTCAATCAATACATGAGTACGGTCCGTGAGCCGGTCGACACGATCGACGCGAATATTGAGATCGATTCCGCCGACGGTCACCTGCCGCTCCTTTTCCTGACCGATGACGCTGAACGGCAGCCGCTGCTTTTCCAGAGTGAGCCACTCATGAACCAGGTGTTCGAGCCGCGCCTGCTCGATCGCGGCAAATCGAGAATGCTGCAGCGCGCGTCGCTTCATCGTCATGTCGGCAATGGACGCTTTCACTTCGTCGTGAACGACGGCATTCAGGAACGGTTGCCCGGCCTCCACCAACGTCGCATGCGAACCCAGTTCATTCCAGATGCGCTGGAAGACATCGTGAATCAGGATTCCGCGGTCCATTGGGCTCAATCCAGGCTGTGCGGTTTCCAGCGGATCCGCGCCCAGCCGGACTTTCGCAAACGCCCGAAACGGGCATGCCGCCTGATGCTCAAAGATCTTCGTGCCGCCGATGGCTTTCGCCCCGAGCCACAGAGGCGCAACATCGTCGATGATGGCTTCGATACTCCGGGAAGAAAGGAGAAGTTCGGCATAGCCAGCCGACGCCGTGAGACCGAGAGCATTGCTGTCGCTTTCCGGAAAGTCTGCGAACAACGGACTCGATCGCAAATCCGCATCGCCGTCTTTCTTCGGATAACTCAGGACGACATTCGGAGAACTCGTCAGCAGCTGCTTCGAGAGGCGTTTGGCAAATTCCAACTCCCTTTGCGGGGAAGACTGCGGCAGGTTCGCGGCACGCTGCAGCCGCAGGGGCAGAAACGGATTGGGGCTTGCGGAGCGTGGCCATGCGCCGTCATGCAATCCGATGATCCAAAGATGGTCGAACGTCATGCCGAGCGCTTCAAACATTCCGAGAATCTGGATCGGCGCAGGCTCGGATTCGGGTTGAAATTGCCGCTCGGCCACAAGACGCTGCAGCTGCGAGACCGCGGCAGAACGCGGAAGTGCGCCGGTGGCCGAATCCAATTCCGCGAACTCGCGAACCAATTTTTTCCAGGCTGCCGTCGTTTGATACTCGCCGCTGTTGAGAGGGCGATCGCCCGGCCATCCGATGGCGCGCAGCATTTGGGAAAACGCGGCCGCCCAGCCGCTTGGCAACTGCTTCGGAGGTGCAACGGCGAATTCGCTCCGCCAGCGATCCAGCGCGGACTTCAGTCCGGGAGGCGCATGAGCCGAAATCTCGGAGAGCGCAATTTCCGGCTCACGCAGATTGCGCAATCGAACATCGAGAACCGCCTGCGCCGTGATTTCCGTTCCCGCGGCGGCTATGAATGGCGATCGCAAAAGTTTTGTGACGTCTTCGAAATCAATGACGGTCGAAGGATTCATGCGCAGAATCGACAGGGCGGTCTGTATCAAGGGGTAATCCGCGAGCGCCGGCCCCAATGAAATATTGAATGAGCGTCGGGCATCCCGCTCGGAATCAAGACGACTGCCAGGATGAAGTTCTTCGGCAAATATTCGTTCGATCGTGCTGCGATGCATCAAGAGTTCCGGCACGACGATCCCGATGGATGGCTCTAGTGCGCCCGACTGTGATGCGGACTCGATTTGTCTTCGCGACCAGTGTGCAGCGGCGCGAATTTCCTGCGGTGTTCCCACAAAGCCGACGTGCGTCACGGCCTGTTTCCCACTGCAATCCGGAACCGCTTTGATTTCGACGGTAGTTCCGCGCTGACGCAACGTAGCGAACAGGCGTTCCTGAACCGGGGTGAATTCGGCGAACCCCGCCAGCTGGATTTGTGTTGGCGCCGGAATCTCTCCGTTTGCAATCTTCGACGCGACGAACTCGGGAAGCCGCGCTGCAGGCAACCAGTTTTGCTTCTCGCACAGCAGGCGAAACTCTTCGGCCCACGCGCGGAAGGTTTCGGCGTCCCTGCTGTCCTGCCAGTCGCGCGCCTCGATTGGCACACGCCAGGCGTGCATGAGCGCATGGGCGTCGAGCGCCGCCTCTGCTGTAGCGGCGAACTGAATCAATTCAGCACCGGCTTCCGAGCGGGCAATGATTCCCTCCCAGACAGCGACCTCGTGATGGCGCGAGAGCAACTGCTCAGGCCGGGCGGATTTCGTCGAATACAACCACGTTTTCCAGCGGCCCTCCAGCCATGCGCTGAAATGCAGGATTTCCGGATCAGGCCATGCGGTGAGGCCGCAGGCGATTTGCTCCCGGTCGAATCGTTCCCGAAGCACGCGGGCCAGGCGAGTATTTGCGGTGAGGATCAGAAGTTTCCTTTCTCCGCGAATTCGCTCAGCCACTGGTAGCGCGAATTCCGGAACAGGTTTGGATGCGCAACCAGAATCAATTTCCGCCGCGCCCGCGTGATGGCCACATTGAAGCGTCGTTCATCGAAGACAAAATCGCTGCCCTGGGGCCGCACCAGCGAGAGGATCATGATGTCGCGCTCCCCGCCTTGAAAGCGTTCCACCGTATCGACAGTGACACCGACATCCCGCACCGTCTTTCGCAACAGCGCCACCTGGGCGCGAAACGGAGAAACCACTCCGATGTTTTCCGGCGGCACGCCGAGAGTCCGGACGTAGCGCTTCACCAGCTGGGACACCACCTCCGCCTCTGCCGGATTCCGGCGCGCATCGCTCGCGTGCGCTTCGGCCGGTTCCACTGGAACGAAGACGACGGCATGCTCATCCGGCGGTACGCGATCGTCATGCGTGACTCCCGATTTCAATCGCCCATCGTAGAAGAATCGATTGGACACGGACATGATCTGCGGGTGCATGCGGTACTGCACATCCAGCAGAGTAATCGCAGAAGAATTTGCAGCCTCCGCTTCCTGCTTGAGCCGCTCGAACATCGAACGCGCCAGACCACGCGTGCGCACAACCGGCGGAAGCTGGCGATCGTCGCCGACGAGAACGAATCGGCGGCCACGCAGAATCAGGCCCAGCGTCAGCGGTTCAGTAAGCTGCCCCGCTTCGTCCACGATTGCCATTTCGAAACGACGCTGACGCAGATACGGCATGGTGCAGGCGCGATGCGCCGTCGCAGCCACGATCGGCGCTCCATCCATCGCGCGCCGTACCTGGTGGATTCCGAGATGCACTTTCGCAAGATCGTCGGAAAAATATTCAGCGGGATTGGCCAGCCGCGCGGCCAGCTCCGGCGAATCGGCGGCGCGGCCGATTCGGAGAAAGCGAGTATTCGGATCGGCGTCGAGAAGCGCGTGAAGCATCTTGTCGACAGCCGTGTTTGTGAACGCACCGAGAAGTACGCTGCCATTTGTGTTGCGTATGATCTCCGGAATCACTTTCGTCTTCCCCGTGCCAGGCGGACCCCAGATGAGATGAAAGCTCCCGCACCCACACGCCTTCTCGATCGCCTCCCTCTGACTCTCATTAAAAATTGGGGTCAGACCCCTCGTTTCCCTATTTCCTTTCGGAAATAGGGAAACGAGGGGTCTGACCCCAATTTGCAGGAAATCAGAGAGGGCGGTGTGGCTGGCTTCGGCGGTGACATCGGACGGAAAGCGATCGATGATCCACAACTGGCCGGAGAAGGCGGCGACATCGAGATTCTTCAACGGAATGAAAACGCGCACCCGCTGACCTTCCACATTGCGAACGTGTCCGTGAAACGTCGGCAAGCTGGAAATCTTTCCGGAGTGGATCAGCACGGCGTCGCCGTTCTGTAATTCCGACGGCTCATGGTCGAACTCGAAGGTGAATGGCTCCTCGTCCGCCACGATTCGAACATCGACCAGCGTATGAAGGTTCTTCCTCCGCATTTCGGTGCGGCTGTCGTCCAGCAGGTCCGAAAGCTCCTCTTCCGCGGCCCAGCGTTCGCGTTCGACGAGACGCGTGAACCGGCGAAAATACTCCAGTGCTGGAGTCTCCTCAGCGCCGGGACGATCCCCGAAAACATTCGACGACTCCCTGCACCGTTTGCGCGTCCACGACGCGCAGGAACTGCAGACATCTTCGTTGAACCCTTCGTAACGATATCGGAAGTGAGGGCTTTCGTGTCCCAGTGCGTAATGGGTCGCGATCAGCTTGTTGCGCGCATCAAGCACCTGATGAAAGTCCGTCGCGATCCGGAGAGGCACCGCGGCACCATTGGCATTTTCGGAGGAGGAAAGCAGATGGGCGGTGATCTCCAGGTCTCGACCGTCATCGCGCTGCCGGCGACGGATGAAGTCCGACAACAGCAGTCGGTAGATGAACAGCTGCGCGTGGTCTTCATCGCGCAGGCGGGCGCCGGTCTTGAGTTCGAGGATATGGATCCGATTGTCGTGGTGAAACACCGCGTCGATGCGCCCCTGGATACCGATCGTGGCGGAGTACCGCCGGAGTTCCACCTGGGCGTCGTTTTTCAAATGAGGATGTGCGTTCACGAAAACACTCAAAGCAGTTGCATGCCTCAACGCGTCCGCGCGAAATCCGTCCTCATCGAAGCTGGCGTCCGCGACGCTCGCCAGGGGAACCAGGAACTTCGGTAGAAGCTCATCGTATAGGGCTCCGATGGTCCCATTGCCGCCTTCCAGCAGCCGATCGAACATCGCGTGGACCATGATCCCCTTCAGTGTGGGAATCGTCGTGTCGCCCTTGCCCTGGCGCATCTGGTCCAGTTGCGGTTTGGTGCAATGCAGCGCGCGTGCGACCGTCGTGGCATTCACCATACGCATGGGTTCGATAACCAGAAATGTCTCGCCGCAACTGTTGAACCAGCCATCGCCCGCGGGCTCGATGTTGTAAATCGCAATGGCGGCATGGACCCACAACATGGGCACGAGCAGGCAGGCCTCGCGGCGAATATCGGAGCTCAGGTGAATATCGATCTCGCGGCCGCGTAACGGCCCGGAAGTGACGAGCGCGACGATGCCGGATTCCCAATGTCCGTCTTCTTTTCTCACGGGATACCGCAGATCGAGAACTCGGGCTTCCGGTATCACGACGCGATCGGCCGACGGCGTCCGGCCCGGCTCGAGAGTGGGCGGATTCCGATCGAGTAACGCCTGAAGGCTGGAAACAATTTCGCCCACCGATTCGTAATCGCTTTGGAGTGCACGCAAGGTGACCTGAGCAAGGTATCGAGACGAAGAGTACGGCGGGCGAAGCAAAACCAGCGGATCGTCGAGGAATGATGCGGTATTCAGACCGCCCTCCGAGAGCTGGTGGAGTAGCCAAGCCCCGGCATCGGGCACCGGCATGGCTCGATCGTCGGAAAGTTTCTCGATGAGTGAACTGACTGCAAACATCCAGCCGTGAATCTAACATCATTTTCGCAATTCGATCTGCCGGTGGCATCATCACAGTCATGGCCAGAATTCCCTCCCAGCTGGAAATTCTCGATTGCCGCCGCTGCGATCGGCTGGTGAGCTACCGCGAGCAGGTAGCGCACGACAAAGTTCGCCGGTTTCGGGACAAGGAGTATTGGGGAAAGCCGGTGCCGAGCCTCGGGGAACTCGACGCGCGTTTGCTGGTAATCGGACTCGCACCCGCGGCTCACGGCGGCAATCGAACGGGCCGCGTGTTTACAGGAGATCGATCGGGCGACTGGTTGTACCGGGCGATGCACCGGTTCGGATTTGCCAATCAACCGCAGTCGGTGGATGCGGGCGACGGACTTCAGCTGATCGATTGCTACGTCACCGCAGCAGTTCATTGCGCGCCGCCGGATAACAAGCCGTTGCCGGAGGAATTCGCGAACTGCCAGCCGTATCTTCTGGACGAAATGAAGCAGCTACGGCGGGTGCGGGTGGTCGTGCCGCTGGGCTGGATCGCTTTTAAGGCGTACTTTGCGGCACGGAAGGCGCTGGGATGGACGAATCCCTGGCCGCTGCCGGTGTTTGGACACGGCACGTTGACGGCGCTCGATGACAGCGTCACCGTCATCAGCTCGTTTCATCCCAGTCAGCAAAATACCCAGACCGGGCGTCTCACCGAAGCGATGCTGGACGATGTTTTCCGGCAGGCGCGGGAGTGCGTGGAAACACAAGTGACTCGCAAAGGTGAAAAATTCCCCTCCTGAGTCAGGAGGGGTGGCGCGAAGCGCCGGGGTGGTTCCACTGGGAACCACCCCTCGCGGGATCCGCTTCGCGATCCCGCTGCCCTCCTGACTCAGGAGGGCAATCTTCCCCCCCACCCAAAATTCAACCTCGGTTTCAAGACCGCTCCAAAGGTCTGTTGGTGTAGGCTAAGGTTCATGTCCCCACGACAGCCAAAGCCCGCAGTGCATTTTGCGCTGGTGATTGCGCTCGGCGCGTTATTGCTGCTTGTCCCATCCTCCAGGGCGACAGCGCAGATTCCCGGGCAACTCACCGATGAAGCGTTTTGGAAAATCGTGGAAGAGTCTTCCGAGCCCGACGGTCAGTTCATTTCTGAAAACTTCCTCTCCAACGAACAGGGATATCAGTATGTGATTCCGCCGGTACTCGACAAGGTGAAGTCGGGTGGGGCTTACCTCGGGGTTGGTCCGGAGCAGAATTTCACCTACATGGCCGCCGTTCATCCGAACATCGCATTCATTATCGATATCCGCCGGCAGAACATGATCGAGCACCTGCTGTACAAAGCGATTTTCGAAATGTCGGCGAATCGCGCCGAGTTTCTCTCGACGCTGTTTTGCAGGGAGCCAGCGACAAAGCTGGCCGCGGACCTCCGCGTCGAGGAATTGTTCGAAGCTTTCAGTTCGTTGCCGCCGGACCCTGAACTCTATTCGAGAAATCTGCAGTTGGTGAAGGACCGCTTGTGGAAGCAGCACCAGTTCGGGCTGACGAAGGAAGACGAGACTTCACTTGAACATGTTTATTCCATCATCGCCAGGCAGGGCACGAATCTCGGCTACTCGGTCGATGCGCTTACCAATGTTTTTGTGAGAGAGACCGCGCCGGGCAACCCTGCCGAACCATTCACTCCAGCCAATGTCAGCCGGACCATTACGATACTTCCGAGTACCCCGGCCCAGCCCGGCAACCCGGGAATTCTGCTCGGAACGACCTTGCAGTTCCCCAATTACACCCAGCTGATGACCGCAACCGACGCTGAGGGGAAGAACTGGAGCTACCTTGCAAACGAAACCAACTATCAATCCGTTCGCGAGCTGGAGCTGAATAACCGAATCGTTCCCATCGTCGGTGATTTTTCGGGGCCGAAAGCGATCCAGGCAGTGGCTCAGTACCTGAAAGATCACGACACCACGGTTTCGGTCTTCTATTTATCCAATGTTGAACAGTATTTGAGTCCGCCGGAGATCTTCAGAAAGTTCTATTCCAATGTTGCGACGCTGCCGTTGAATTCGAGCAGCACGTTCATCCGCTCCTCGCAAGGATCAGGTGCGCAGCCGGGTGTGGCGCAGTCTTCCTTCAGCCCAATCCAGGATGTTCTCGACGCGGTCATGGACGGCCGTGTGCTCCGACAGTCCGACATCTTCCGCGTGTTCCACTAAATCGGCCTGAAATTTCCGCCGGAACTTCGTGTAGTCTCTTAGCCCATGGCAAGGAAGGGAATGATTCTGGCCGGAGGCTCCGGCACCCGTCTGTATCCGCTGACAATCGCGGTTTCGAAGCAGCTGATGCCGGTTTACGACAAGCCGATGATCTACTACCCGTTGTCGGTGCTGATGCTGTCCGGGATCCGTGAGATTCTGGTCATCTCGACACCGCAGGATCTGCCGTTGTTCCAGCGGCTGCTCGGCAACGGCTCCCAGTTTGGCATTACGCTTCGCTACGCCGAGCAACCCCGGCCGGATGGCCTCGCGCAGGCCTTTGTGATTGGAGCGGACTTTATCGGCGATGCCCCATCCGCACTCATTCTGGGAGACAACCTTTTCTATGGTCAGGATCTGACCGCCGCTCTGGAACGCGCCAGCAAGCGTGAAAAGGGAGCGACCATTTTCGGCTACCACGTGTCGGATCCCACGTCGTACGGCGTGGTGGAGTTTTCACAGGACGGCCGCGTGGTCTCCCTGGAAGAGAAACCGGCGCATCCGAAATCCCATTACGCCATACCGGGCGTGTACTACTACGACCGCGATGTGGTGCGGCTCGCCCGCTCTCTCAAGCCGTCATCTCGCGGCGAATACGAAATCACGGATCTCAACCGGCTCTACCTGGAAGCCGGAACGCTTCAGGTGGAATTGCTGGGACGAGGAACGGCATGGCTGGACACCGGCACCCACGAATCGTTGATCGACGCGGGTCAGTTTGTCAGCGTCATCGAGAGCCGGCAGGGCCTGAAAATCGCCTGCCTGGAGGAGATTGCCTGGCGGCATGGCTGGATCAGCCGCGGCCAGCTCGAAACGCAGATCGAGAGTCTCGGCAAATCCAGCTACGGAGCTTACCTCAGAAATCTGATTTGAACGGAACGCATGGCGAAAGAATAGGAGTACGAAAGCCGTCCTCAAAGGAAAAACCTGGGCGACAATGCCGCTACCGCCATGAAAGTGACCTACGACGAAATCCATCGCATCGTCAGCCGAATCCCGCGAGGCCGCGTGGCCACCTACGGACAGATTGCGGAACTGGTAGGAATTCCCGGACAGGCGCGCCGGGTCGGCTATGCGCTGAGCGCACTCCCAAAGGACACGCTGGTCCCCTGGCAGCGGGTTGTGAACGCCAAAGGCGAAATCAGCCTGCGCTCTCACTCCGGGTCGGAGAACCTCCAGATGAAGTTGCTGCGGATTGAAGGCGTTGTTTTCGATCGAAGCAAATGCATTGACCTTGCACGCTTTCAGTGGAAGAAACCATTGCGATGATCGAATTTAGAATCAGTTTACCCGCAGTGCATTGAGGGTATTGAGGGCCGGGGTGCATGATCGCTCACAGTTCGAGAACGAAACTTCGAAAAAGGAGCCGAACATGTCATCCACTTCCATGAGTTTCAAGCCTGCCACGCGGGAATTGCAGAGCATCCTTGCCCCGGCCGAGAAACGGTCACTGGCGTGGCTGGCGGCACACCTGCCGCCATGGGTGAATTCCGACCACCTGACCGTATTGGGCTTTGCCGGCATGATCCTGACCGGAGCCACCTACTATTTCGCCCAGTGGGACCGTCGCATGCTGCTGGTCGGCATTGTCTGTCTCGCAATCAACTGGTTCGGCGATAGCCTCGACGGAACCCTCGCGCGCTACCGCAATCGGCAGCGGCCGCGGTACGGATTCTACGTGGACCACATCGTGGACGCATTCGGCGTGATGTTCCTGGTCGCGGGTTTCGGATTGTCCGGCTACATGAGCCCCAGTGTGGCGATGGGTTTTCTCATTGCGTACTACCTGGTGTCGATTGAGATCTATCTCGCGACATACACGATCGGTGTATTCAAGCTGTCTTATGGAATCTGGGGACCGACCGAGCTTCGGGTTTTGCTGGCCATCGGGAATATTGCGTTGATGTTCCGGCCGCACGTCACGATCCTGGGGCACACCTGGTTGATGGCGGATGTCGGCGCCGTTGTAACGATTCCCGCGCTCATCGCAGTGGCAATCTTCAGTTCGATCCGAAACACGACGAAGCTTTACGACCAGGAGCAGCTTAGATGAATAAGAGAAATTTCGGGCGGCGGATGAGGGAATCCATAGCGGCCAATCCGGATTCCCTCATCCGGCGCTTCGCGCCACCTTCTCCCTGAGGGAGAAGGATTCCCTCCGAATCCCATCTGGACAGCGGCCCGCATTCCGCCGTAAAGTCTCCATTCAATTGTCATTGCTTCAACCAACGCCCAAACGCATACGTTTCGAAACCTTCGAGCTGGATTTCAGCACCGGTGAACTCTTCAAAGACGGACGCCGGCTGAAGCTCCAGGAACAACCTTCCCGCCTTCTGATCCTCCTGGTGACGCGCGCAGGCAAGCTCGTGACGCGCAATGAAATCCAGGAGGCGCTCTGGGAGGACGGCCAGTTCGTCGAATTCGAGCACGCAATCAATGTCGCGGTAAAGAAGATCCGCGAGGCGCTTGAAGACGATCCAATCATGCCGCGACTGATCGAAACTCTCCCGCGAAAGGGCTATCGCTTCATTGCCGCCGTCGAGGAGATTCCAGAGTCCTCGGAACCGGGAGCAGTCGAAGTTGCCGAACCGTCTCCTGCTAAATCCGAAGATCCGGCCGTCGACGAGGAGGAAATTCTCGAGAGAGAGTTTGCACTCGCCGCTACGCCCGCACGAATACTGTTTATTGCCGTACAGGCGCTTTATCTCACGGTGTATGGACTCGCGCTGATCCATATGTACGATGTTTCGTCCGTCCTGAGTGAGGCCGGAGTCGGCTGGCTGGCGATACCGTTGCTGGTGGGCGCCGCAGGAGGGATTCCGGTTCGACTGTACCTGATTTTCACCGTGGGCCTTGGGCATCCGGCGGCCGGAATCAAGTATCGACGGATGCTGCCATTTCTGATGCCATGGGACTGGATCTGGGCGCCGTCTCCATTTCTGGCAGCGCACGAGATCGGTCCGGAGTGGGCTCTGGTGCTGACGGCAGTGATGGTCTATCCGCCGATATCCCAACTGATCCTGATGCGCAGCATCGACCACCGCCGAAATCGCAGCTAGCGAGCGGAACGGGAGCCGTCGCGAATCGAGGTCAGCGCGCTCTCCAGGGATTCCCGCGGAATGGACTCCACATAGTCCCCGATCAACCAGCCAAACCCGAAGGGTATCCCCCGGCTCAGGCTGACCGATTCGCATTCGACGACAACGCCGCCATCCTGTTCACGAAACCGCCAGTAGGAATTCAGCCGCCACATGTAGCCGCTGTCCATGCCGATGGGTTTCTCTTTTTCGGACGGCGTCCCAGCATCATCGATCTCGGCAATCTTCGTCGTGAAACTCCGGCTGGATGCGCGGCCCGCGCCATTGGTCTCATACACCGCGGTGTGTTCCGTGTTGTAGTGAACGGTGACGACTTTTTTGCGCATGAGCCGCATATAAATGTAGAACGTGTCGCCATTGCGCGAAATCAGCTTCGACTGTTCCACTTCCTTGAAGTAACGGCTGTGATGATCGTAGTCCTGAATCCACTTCAAGAGCGGCTCGACCTTGATTCCCGGGACGAAAATAGCGCCGTACCAGTGATGGATCATCCCGTCCGGGACCGGCATCTCCTTGCCGGCCGCGTCCAGAGTTTTCATGCGCTCGACGTAAACCTTGCCGGATTTCAGGACGCCTTGCACTTTGGCGGCATTCGCCGGCTTCATGAAATCCGTTTGAAGGAAACCCGCAGTGCCGTGCAACTCACCGGCAATACGTTTTTCGGTAAGCTGAACGTATTTGTCCCACGATTGCAGCGTGTGGAGCTGAAGTACCGCGGCGGCAGCAACCACCGGCATGGCCAAACCGAGACATATCGCAAACGCGAATTTCTTCGTCATGCTTCTCCTTCACTCTGGCTCAGGAAAACGAGCCGGTCCGAGACAAGATAATTGATGATCCAGCATGGAATGAAAGAAAGAATGTTGGCCAGAATGGGGTCGACGTGAGCCATTCCCGTCAGGATTCCCGTGCACAGTATCGTGCCGATGAGAGAGATCATTCCGTTGGAGAGATTGAATCGGAGCAACGTGGCTGCCATGGGTTTGAGACCGCCCGTATGCCGGTCGGCCCAGGTCCATCGCCAGTGCCAGAGGAAATTGTGAATGACCGAGGTCTCGATCGCCAAAGCCGTCGCCAGGATGAAATGGACGGCGAGGACTCGAATCAGAATCGCCAGCATGCCCAACTGCACCGCCGTACCCATGAGCCCGACGGCATTGAATTTGAGCCAGCGATAGAAGGCGGCCTTACCTGGGAAAATCATGAGCCATCATTGCGGATCTTCGAATCTGGCTCAATGCACGGCAGGTAAACTTTCTCTAAACCGAAAATAAAGCCGTGACCAAATCGGGGACTGGCCCCGGTTTAGTCACATCCTTATTGCCTAATCCTCGTATTCGTCTTCTTCCCAGCGGATGTTGCAGATCTGGCAGGTCCACCAGCCGGGAAGCCAGTGGCCGACATCCGATACGCTGTGGTCCGAACCGCATCGCATGCACTTGGGTTTGGGGGTAATCTCGAGGTTTTTGATAATAGCTTCAGGCATGGTGAACCGCTCCTTAACTTCTAGTGTCGAAATAGTACCATCGTTCGATTAGAATGGCGGCAACCTGAAGGAGTTCTTATGAACATCAAACCCGTGATGGTCGCGGCGGCGGTCCTGATGACAGCAGCGTTATCCCCGTTATACGCCCAGAATGCGCAGAAGGCTCAGGACACCGGATTTCGCATTGGCACGTTCCAGCCCCAGAATCCAGTGGCGGCGCCGGTTAGCGCCAACCCGGTACAGGGCATGACGACACCGCCGATCCAGGGCATGACGACTCCGCCAATTCAGGGAATGACCACTCCCCCGATTCTGCCGATGGGCGGAGGAGTCGTGACACAACAACCGCAGCGCTCCTTCGGAGGCGGGATTGTGAATGTTCTGGGCCCTGGGGAGATCGTGTTCGTTCCGGCGGGAACCCTGGTGATTGAGAACCCTACCGGACAGAATACCGGCGCGTTTCTCACGGCGCCTTCCGCACCTTCCACGCCTCAGGTTCCTGCGGCACCGACGGGCGGCCGCGGAGGAAGGACTCAGATTCAGAGACCCACGCGCACGCCAAATACAACGGGCGGTACTGCGACTCAGGATTCCAGGCAAACGGAACCGACCGGGCTGGAGCTGGGAACAGCACGCGACAAGGTCATCGAGAAGTTTGGCAATCCGATCGCGTTCCTGCTGGGCATGAATGGCGAGACGCTGTATTTCAATGGCGGCGTCGTGGTGTTTGTCAAAGACGGAGTTGTCTCCACTCCGGGGAAATAGTTAGGCGCGGCTTCCAAATATCCGATCGAATCCTTCTCCCTCAGGGAGAAGGTGGCGCGAAGCGCCGGATGAGGGAATCCGGATTCGCCGCTATTGATTCCCTTCCCCGCCGCCCGATGTAACTCTTTATTCGTCCGTCACACATCCGTAGCTGGCGTTTTTCACCAGACGAATGTACTTCGCAAGCGTTCCTCGCGTGGATTTATACGGCGGCATCTTCCAAGCCTCCCGCCGCTTTGCCAGCTCCTGATCGGACAGATCCACACTGATCTGGTTCTTTCCCGCGTCGATCGTGATGCGGTCTCCCGTGCGAATCAATCCAATCGGCCCGCCTTCCTGCGCTTCCGGCGTGATGTGACCCACGATGAATCCATGCGAGCCGCCAGAGAACCGCCCATCGGTAATCAGCGCGACATCTTTCCCGAGCCCCGCACCCATCACCGCTGAAGTCGGCGTCAGCATTTCCGGCATCCCCGGTCCGCCCTTGGGACCTTCATAACGGATCACGATCACATCGCCTTTAGCGATCTCCTTGCGCTCGAGCGCATGGAGCATGTCTTCCTCGGAATCGAACACCTTCGCAGGCCCGGCGAACGCGGTGCCTTCCTTGCCGGTGAGCTTTGCGACGGAGCCTTCCGGCGCGAGGTTTCCTTTCAGGATCTGGATGTGTCCGGTGGCCTTGATGGGTTTGGATCGCGGCATGACAATCGGCTGGCCGGGCGTCAGCGCGGGCAGGTCCTTCACGTTCTCGCGAATTGTTTTGCCGGTGACGGTCATGCAGTTGCCATCAATCATGTCCTCGGCGAGCAGGAACTTCATCACGGCGGGTATGCCGCCGACCCGGTGCAAATCTTCCATCACATAATTTCCGCTAGGCTTGAAGTCGGCAAGCAGCGGCGTGCGATCACTCACCCGCTGAAAGTCATCGATGGTGAGAGGAACATTCACCGAGCGTGCCATGGCAATCAGGTGGAGCACGGCGTTGGTGGAACCTCCAAGAACGGTGACCATCACCATGGCGTTTTCAAACGCAGCGCGCGTCATGATGTCGCGCGGCTTGAGATCGAGCTCGAGCAAATTCCGGATTGCCGCACCGGCGCGAAAACACTCGTCGAGTTTCTGTGGATCTTCGGCTGGAGTCGACGAGCTGTATGGCAGCGACATGCCGAGCATTTCAATCGCGGATGCCATGGTGTTGGCGGTATACATGCCGCCGCAGGCGCCCGCGCCGGGACAGGAGAGCTGGACGATCTGTTTGCGTTTCGCTTCATCGATGCTTCCGGAAAGAAACTCGCCGTAGCTCTGAAACGCGGAGATCACGTCGAGCTTGCGCGCTTCGAGCATGCCGGCATGGATGGTGCCGCCGTAAACGACCAGCGACGGGCGATTGAGACGACCCATTGCGATGATGCAGCCCGGCATGTTTTTGTCGCAGCCGGGGAGCGAGATGTTCGCGTCGTACCACTGGCCGCCCATCGTGGTTTCGATCGAATCGGCGATGAGATCGCGGGATTGTAGCGAAAAGCTCATGCCGTCGGTGCCCATGGAAATGCCGTCGCTGACGCCGATGGTGTTGAACCGCATACCGACCAGGCCCGCCGCCACCACGCCTTCCTTCACCTTTCCCGCGAGCTGGAGGAGGTGCATGTTGCAGGGATTGCCTTCAAACCAAACGCTGGAAATGCCCACCTGCGGCTTCTCGAGATCCGCTTCGGAAAGGCCCGTACCGTAGAGCATGGCCTGCGAAGCGCCCTGTGATTTCGGCTTGGTAATTTGCGAACTGTATTTATTCAGTATTGAACCCATCCGGCTATTCTAATGCAGGATGTGGAGAAAGTCCTTGAGCCGGGCGATCTCGCGATCCAGTTCGCGAGAGAACTCCGCGCCGCGCGGCCGCTGTTTGACGAAGCCGACATCGACATGAAGCTTGCCATCCGCGACGGTTGCGTTCGCCCAGCCGATGATGTTGTCGAGCCAGAGCATGGGCATCGCGTAGTAGCCGCGGACGCGCTTCGCGACCGGAGTGTATGCCTCGAAACGATACGCCCAGCCAAACAGGTGTTCGAATCGGCGTCGATCCCAGACCACCGGATCAAACGGAGCGAGGAATCGGACCGTGGCGGGCAATTCGTCCGCAGTCTCCTGTTGCCTCAACCACACATAGAATTTTCCGTCGATGGTCACGTACTCGAGAATGCCTTCCTCGATGAGGTCGCGCAGCGCCGCGCGAGGATTCCCCAGAGTTTTGTATCGGGCGATGTTGGCGTGAAGAGTCTGCAGCGGAACCGGCGCCAGGATTTTTACAAACCCAAGGATGAGTTTCCGCAGGCGAAGCGCCGCCGGCCATTCCTCACGCGACTTGGCAGGCGCGTAGATGCGAATGCCGTTGGCACGGCGGACGACACGCAGCAGCCCGCGATAGTGCAAGGAATCCAACGCGTCGGTGGTGGCTTTCGAGTAGCCTCCCCACGCATTGACCACGCGTGCGCGTCCGAGACCAGCTTCGAGTGCGGCCGGATGGGTCTCGCCTTCACGGCGCACCGCGTCGAGGACTTTCTTCTCCATCGACGTAAGTCCGGAAGTCTTTCTGGGATGCAGGTGCTCGCACAAGTTTCGATGAACGAAGCCGTAGGCGTAAAAATGGTCCTCTTCGATCGAGAGCTCCGCGTACTTCTTCTCGAGATCCCCCGCCCGGTAATCCTTCACCCGATGACGCAGAATCAAATCCTGCGCCCTCGCCGGCGACCGTATCGGGTCCGCCTGAATGAATCCCAGCCGTTCAATAGCAAGACTGAGGGAAGTGTGAGGGAAAAGTGTATGCACCGCAGCTCGCGCGCGCAGCGTCTGAAGAGAATTCACAATGGTTCCGGATGATTCAACGTCATGAAAATTGATTAGGGCCAGAATTTCCTCTTTGGTTGCAAAACATCTTTCATCAATGTATCGAACGTCAAGACGTTTTCAGCAGCTCTGTAGTGTTCCAGCGATTTCTTTTCCGATTCGGGGACGACCATCACGACTCGTTCGGAGTTCATGTTCTGAATCTTACGGTTAGGTACAGCGGCATCAAGCGTAGCGAGAAAACGGGTATTTACGAACTTCCCTTCACTCAGTATCTGCGTCCAGCGCTCTCGACATGATGTCTTTGCAGAAAGAAGAACAGCATCATCCGGCGAGCGAGATTCTCGCGCCATGTAGAACGTCCGGCTAGGAAAAATGAAGTCCGGGACCCGCTCACCGTCCACTTTCTTCTGAGTATCGAATGGGAGTTGAAAAGCATCCAGCCAGACTTCTATATAATTCTCAAAGCATGATCCTGCCAGCGAAAATATTGAGTTTTGCATCGATTTAAAGACCGATCGAATAGCTTCCATTTGATGAGCAATTGCAAGAACCAGATCCTCGCGCGTAGGTGACTTGCCGTCCAATGACTCAGACCAAAGCAGTTCCGCGATCTGCATCGGGTAAATCTCCTGCTGTTGGCGCTTCAGTATCGAAAACCCTTCCTCCATTAACTCGCGGACCACGTCACCCGGTCTCGGAGTGACCGCGAAGTATCTAGTTAACGGCATCTTGAGGCGAGCCTCGTACCTCTTCATTGCTTCGGCAGCTAGTTCCTCAGATGTTGCGATTGGACGGATGGTCTTGAGAAGCCGCGCTTGATGTTCCAGCTCAACCGTTCCGCCCATATTCGCATTGATGACGGCGGTTTCCGGTCCATCTATAAAGGTCTTTACTTCTACTATTCCGGACCATGGCGGATCCGATATAACAAGGGTCCGAATGAATTCGTCGTATGTGGGTGATTCGCTTTCGATTGTCAGGCAGTAATAACGGTACTCACCACCTTCTTCGGATCCGCGTTCTCGCGCAATCGCGATCACCGAGCCCGGGCCAATGTGACGAAAATATTCTACGGGGAGTCCAGCGGTTATACGGTACTCACCACGATCAATTCCATAGCTCCGTCCAAACTTTGACTGTCGTCGCCAGTTATCGCCTTCGTATCTTTCACGCCACTCTCCGTCGTCTTCAATCCAAAATGTATGAATTCTGTAATAGCGATCTTCCAAAAGATTCTTCCCGAACCTTTGCTCAACTTCACGACGTGGAAAGATCTCGGTACAATCATCAGGAATCAGAATTCCACCCTGGTGTGCATAGCCTTCCTTATTCTTAGGCCAGGCCCAGGAACGATCGTTCTGACTCAAAACCTTAAAGAACACGAAGTCGCACTTTCGGCATTTTTCGAGAAATAGGTTGAGATAGTCACTCATGGCCGACGTACTGACCCCGAAGCAGCGCAGTCGCAACATGGCCGCGATTCGCGGCAAGAATACAAAGCCGGAAATGTTTGTTCGCTCCATGACCCACCGTATGGGATTTCGTTATGTTCTCCACCACCGGAGCCTTCCCGGAAAACCAGATCTGGTTTTCCCTGCCCGCAAAAAAATCATTTTCGTTCACGGTTGCTTTTGGCACGTGCACACGTGCCGATTTGGGAAGGTGATTCCTAAAACGAATCGTCAGTTCTGGAAGGTCAAGCGTAAAGGGAATGTAGCGCGGGACCGGCGGAATATTCAGGCACTGAAGAGGATGGGCTGGAAGGTTTTTGTAATTTGGGAATGCAAAACCCATGATTCGGAGACCTTGGGAATTCGAATTTTCAGGTTCTTGAAGGATTAACTCAATTTTCAAGACATGACAGCGGCTATCTCCAGTTGGCGAGCGCGCCTCACAGCCGGAACTTTCACGCTTAGACGGAGAGATTTAACCATGGCGAATGCAAGTTCCTCGATCACCGGAACGACCACGGAGTTGCCAAACTGTCGATATGCCTGAGTGTCAGATACGGGAATCGTAAAATCTTCGGGGAATCCCATCAATCGAGCACATTCCCTGGGAGTAAGTCGTCGCGGCGGTATACCACGTCCTCTCGATATCAGAATCTCGGAACCGTCTTTATGATAACGAGCGCTGAGTGTTCGAGTAATTCCATCGGGATCCGCTAACCCGAAACCAAATCCGTTGCCCAATGCCTTATGCTTTTCAGCATACCTTTGAAGGTAATTCCAAAGCTTTGAGCTTAGTCCATATTTATCGGACGGATGTTCTTCGAGAATATCCCCCAACTTTGGTTTATGGTCTCGAAGAACCGGGAAATCGAATTTCACTGGATCTCGGAAGCCCACAATGTAGATCCGTTCCCGGTGCTGGGGAACTAATGCGCGAGCATCAATTATCCTCGGTTCTGGAATGTGATAACCCAGACCTTCGAGTGTTCGCATGATCACGTCGTAGGTCTTCCCCTTGTCGTGGTGACGGAGGTTCTTAACATTCTCCAGGAGAAATGCACGCGGTCTCTTCTCTCGAATAATTCTTACAATCTCGAAGAACAACGTGCCCTGAGTAGGGTCATCAAATCCGTGAGGTCTGCCCAGACTCTCCTTCTTCGAGACACCTGAAATCGAAAACGGCTGGCAAGGGAACCCTCCAACCAGAATGTCGTGGTCGGGTATTTCTGAAACTGGGACCTTCGTGATGTCGCCATGAGGAGAATCATGAAAATTCGCCTCGTAGGTTTGGGCGGCGTAGCGGTTCCATTCCGAACTGAACACGCACTTACACCCTTGACTCGTGAACCCAAGACGCATGCCCCCAATGCCTGCAAACAAGTCTACAAAAGTGTACTGAACCTTCTTTGTGTCCGGTTTAATCTTGAGTTCAACAAAGTTCTTCGAGCGCATGTGTGATTACCTTTGGAGAAGTAGACCAAACCCAAGTTAACTTCCTCAGCGACCTGATTAGGTCCTTTGCCGCCGTTTCAAAACTCATAGCAACAGAGCGAAGCAAAAAACAACGGTCTCGTTGTGCTCAAACCTTTCGTGGGCCTTCTGAATGATTTCCTGAGGCTTCCTGAAGGATTCACTACCCAAATTGCTATCCGACACCTGCCTTCGAAATTGAGCGCCGCCAAAGCGCGATGTATCTACATTGTTGACACGCGAGCACGGATTCACGTATGAGTGAAAAGGAGGTGCATAAGTCGTGAAGAGTGTTGTGAAGAAGTGGGGCAACAGTGCTGCCGTACGTATTCCGGCGGCCATAATGGGGGCCATCTCGATTGAAATTGACGAAGCAGTCGACGTACGCGAGGAGGCAGGCCGGATCGTCATTGAGCCGGTCCGACAAAAGGCCTATGCCATCAATACCCTGATCAAAGGGATCACCAACGCGAATCTACACGAGGCTGTTGATTTCGGGCCGCCAGCAGGCAGAGAAGTTTGGTAATGGCGCGGCAATATGTGCCGGACGCGGGCGACATCGTCTGGTTGGAATTCACTCCACAGGCAGGACGGGAACAGGCTGGTCACAGACCAGGCCTTGTATTGAGTCCAGTCGCCTATAACAGGAAAACCAGCCTGATGCTCTGCTGTCCCATGACAGCGCAGATCAAGGGCTATCCCTTCGAAGTTGTCATCGCGGCAGCCATTCCCAGTGTGGTGCTGTGCGATCAGATCAAGAGTGTCGACTGGCGCATTCGAAAGGCCAAACTTAAGGGGAAAGTGTCCGCAGCAGAGTTGGCCGACGTCCGGGCGAAGGCCCGTGCGCTGATCGGGTAATTTGCGAGATCGCAATCTTCCGCTCCCATGATGCGAGGAACTTGATCGCTCGCTTCCGGCCAAAAACTGCAGTATTGAATCGAGAACGTCATCGAGATTCTTGCCGACATCTTTCGCAAGAAACCGCGGAACATGACGGCCATTCAGCTGCAACGGACGGTCCTTTCTGCGATCGCGACGGTAGGCATTCCCAATGCAAGTCGGGATACTCCAGCCTTGAAGCCAATTTACGGATCTCATCAGCGGTCCGAGTACATTGGCAAAATCCCGATCGTTGGTCGACTGATCCCTTCCACCGATGTTCACGATTGATGCCATGTTCACAACATCGTGAACATATGCGCCATTATCGCCACAATATTTCGATTCGGACTCATTTCAGAGTAATTCCTGAGTCATAGGCTCACCGGAAAACCTTACGCCGATCTCACGCGGGCCAGTCGCAGCAGAGCAATAGGGAAAATTGCACTGTTTTTGTGAACTGACGACCGAGAGCCCGCGGCGCCGAACTTGCAGCGTCGTTGACCGATTCGTTTGAAAGGTGCTACGTTCCGGAAGTTCGCTCCAGGCCGGAGTGGCGAAATTGGCATACGCAGCAGACTCAAAATCTGCCGGGACCTAGTCCCGTGGGGGTTCAAGTCCCCCCTCCGGCATTTCCCAAACACGCTTGCCTGCGGTGTTTTTATGACGGCACTGGCAAAACGGCGCCGGTATCGTTTACTCTTCCACGCTGCATCACCTGACAACTGAGAGGTATTTCGATGGATGGGAAATCCCACGACGAAGGAAGACGCGGAGAAGCGGTCGGCGTAAATACCGACATCGACTCCTACATGGATGGAAAGCGCGCGCGCGAAGCCAACAACGGAATCCCCGGCGTGGGCTTCACGCTCCTCCTCATGGCCCCCTTCATGTTCCTGATATTTCCCGTGCTGGGGCTGACGCTATGGGCGCCGTTCCTGACATCTCTGTTGCTGGGCAGGCAACCTTCAACTATGAGAGATGGTGAGATCGCGATTATCGTCATCCTTTCGTTCGCGGCATTCTTTCTTGCCTTCAGGCTGGAACGGTTCGCCTCGCAGTTGAAGCCCTACCGTTTTCTGCGAGCGGTTTGGCGCCTGGTCAGTATTTTTGCGGCGACGATAGTATTTCGTTCAGGTACCCTCACCGACTTCAGCCATTTCGACCTCAATCAGGCCCTGGGCAAGTACCTGCTCCAGGCCATCGTCGCGACAATAGTGGCCTATTTTCTTCTCCGCAGAGCGGACCGCATGTACTTTCCAGCCCGGGCCCATATACGACAGCAGCAGGAAATGATTGCGAAAGGACTACCCGATCGGAGATCCCCACTAAAACGTTTCTGGTACAGCCTGTTTTGGATCATACCCGTCGTGGCAGTCCTGAATTTGATCATCCTCGGGTTCGTCAGCAGCTTTACCGATGGACCTCAGGAGAAAGTGGCGTTTTACCAGCAGTATTCTGTGTTCGTTTACATTCTGGATTTCATCGCATGGTTCACTCTTTCATTTG
>Ga0209488_10000610_pt1 | contig 30384 bp, 21 predicted proteins | sample Rivendell_Oct201_8_FD_188349 | JGI IMG/M metagenome (GOLD analysis project Ga0209488, IMG submission 188349) | Vadose zone soil microbial communities from the Eel River Critical Zone Observatory, Northern California, USA -... | ecosystem: Environmental > Terrestrial > Soil > Vadose zone >...
AAGAAATAGCGCTGGTGAATGCACCTTTGACATGCCCGAAAAGTTGCGACTCCAGCAAGTCCACGGGAATCGAACCGGTGTTGACGGGAACGAACGCTTTATCGGCACGAGGCGAAGCGGAGTGAATGGCCTTGGCAATCAATTCCTTGCCGGTACCGCTTTCACCACTGATCAGCACGGTCGAGCGTGATGGGCCCACCTGCGAAACCAGGTCAAACAGCGTCAACATTTTTTCGCTTTTGCCGATAATGTTGGGAAAGCTCGAGCGCTGTTTGAGAGCGCGCTTCAGGTGAACGTTTTCTTCGCGCAATTTCCGCGACTCAACCGCTTGCGCCACCTGGGCCAGCAATTCATCGTTGGACCAGGGCTTGGTGATGAAATCGAGCGCGCCACCCTTGAAGGCCGCGCGTGCCATGTCAATCGAACCGTAAGCAGTGATGAGTACCACCGGAAGATCCGGATCGCGACGGCGGACCTCGCGTAACAGATCTAGACCGTTGCGATCGGGCAGACTGACGTCGAGCAACAATAAATCGAACGGCTGCTCTCCCAATTTTCCCAGGCCGGATTCACCGGTTTCGGCGCTGGAGACGCCGTAGCCCTCGCTGGTTAGCAGCAGCTCGAGTCCTTCGCGAATTTCAGATTCATCGTCAACTACAAGAATCGCACCTTTAGACATGAACTGGCTTCCTCACCGCTGGCAGCTCGACGTGGAATGATGTGCCTTTGCCGGGCGCGGAGCGGACATCCACTTTTCCCGCATGTTCCTTGATGATTCCGTAGCTTACGGAAAGTCCCAAGCCAGTGCCTCGGCCACTGGACTTGGTGGTAAAAAAGGGATCGAAAATCCGGTTAATGTGTTCGCGTGGAATTCCCGCGCCGGTATCCACGACTTCGATTTCGACGCTGCCATTGTGCGCGCTGGTTCGCACTTCCAGGATGCCGCCGGAAGGCATGGCATCGCGCGCGTTGAGAAAAAGATTCAGGAACACTTGCTGCAGCTTGTTGGCGGAGCCACGCACCGCCGGTAGTCCGTCTCCGAGATTTTTCACTACCTGAATCTGCGAGGTCTTCAGCGGATGCGCGACCAGTGATAACGTTTCTTCGACAACGTGATTCACATCCACATTGGCAATTTCCGCCGCGCCGGTACGCGAGAAATTCAAAAGATTATTGACAATTTCGCTGGCACGGAAAGTCTGTTTCACAATCTTTTCGATGATCGAGTGGCGCGGATCGCTTTCTGGCATCTGTTTGGCCAGCATCTGAATGTAATTGGAGATTACCGCCAGCGGCGTATTCACTTCATGCGCGACGCCCGCCGCCAGCAATCCCAACGATGTCAGTTTTTCCGTTTGTGACATCTGCTCTTCCATGTGCTCCCGCTGTGTCACATCGTCGAACAGCAGCAGTCGGCCAATTCTTTCGCCCGACTTGCTCACTAGAGGCGTAATCGAAACATTCAGCGTCAGCGATTTGCCCTGGTGCTGAAGCCTCTGTTTATAGATGCCCGTGATCTGCTCTCCGTCGCCACGAGAAGCGATTTCCGTGGCAAGTTCCTGCGGCAACAGGGCATTGAGCTGCGCGCCCACGGCTTCCTGCCTGGTCACGCCAAATAACTGCTCCATTCTGGTGTTCCAGCTTTCCACCAATCCGCTCAGATCCACAGCCAGCACGCCGACGTTCAACGATTCCACGATGTTTTCGCTGAAATCCTTCAGGCGGACGATTTCCAGCGCTTTTTGCTCAAGAGAGTTGTAAAGCTGTGCATTGTCGAGCGCCACAGCGACGTAACCGGCAATAGTCTCGACAAGTTCCACGTCGTCGCTGGACAGAAAATCGCCGTCAACCGTTTTGCCGAGACCGAGCACTGCAACACAATGCTCGCGAATCCGGCAGGGCACGTAGTAGTTCAAATCCAATTGCTGCAGCGCGTTCTGCACCGACGGACTGACGTCATGTGCCGCGCGCGGCGATTCGAAGAAAACCGCCCCACGCGCCATCTCGGGCCGGGCCGGATCGAGGAAGCTAAGATCCAGCGGTTCGTTGACGCGCACGCCCATCGAACGCGCCAAACGCAATTTTCCGGGCGTTTCCGTATCCTCGACGAAAATCGCCAAACGATCCACCAGCAAGGTCTGAGAAACGCGATCCATAACCGAACTGAGCATCGGGTCCAGCCGAACTTCGTTGGTCAATGTCTTGCCAAATTCTATCAACGTTCTGCGATAGTCCAGGCGGTCACGGTAGAAGAAATGATCCAGGCGGCCTTGTATCCACACGCGGATGGGCTGAAAGAGAAATGAGGCGATAGTGATCGCGAGCACCGCCACGAAGCGGTCGCCCGTATTGGTGTGAAACACACCTCCGCTTAAGCCCACCAGCGCAAAGCAAACTGCCGCTACAGCCGCGGTCGCCGCCGTGTGCGCCAATCCGCGCTTGAAGATGATGTCCACATCCATCAGGCGATAGCGAATGATGGCGTAACCGAAACAGAGCGGGACCAGCACAATGCTCAGCGACGAGAACATCATCCACGGTTTCGGTATGGGATTCACGATGTAGGGAAACACATAAAAAATCGCGAACGGCAAGCTTCCGACAAGCGTTCCGCCGGAAAGCCATTTCAACTGCTGGCGCAAAACTCCAGATGGCGAACTCCGGAAGCTGTAGTAGAAAACCAGTCCAGCGAGGATGAAACAAGCCGCCAGATAGCTCAGTTCCAGCTTGTCGAGAAAAATTCTCGGACCCAACCACGGTAGAAAGCCCAGCGTGTTGAATGCTACATTCAGATGCAGCAATAGCAGCAGCAGAGGCGGTCCGTAAACGATGGCCAGCCTTGCGAAGAGTTTTCTAGCAGCTTCGGTTCGCTCCGGGAACACCAAGGCAAAATGCAGCAGCAGCGCTGGAGCCAGCAGCCGTGCCACCACGCTCGCCCAATACACTTCATAGTCGAACGTATCCAGTTTTCCGCTGTAATGGAACGTATAGAGGACGAAGGAAACCAGGCAAAAAACGTAAAAATGAACGGCGCGCGGCGCATTCCATCTGCGCACGAAAATAAATATCCCGATAAAAAGGTAAATGAGCCCAACGACGCGCAGATAGTTTTCTGCGCTAACCGGTTTTTCGGCGGGCGCAATGACTACCGGCGTTTCGAACGAATCGCCGTCCCGCTCGACTTTGTACCGCAGTTGGCTCCACAGTCCGGCGCGCCATACTCGCTTGGTCACATCGAGCGCTCTGGTGACCGGTTGTCCGCCGATTTCAAGCAGTAAGTCGCCCTGCCGAATCCCGGCTCGAGCGGTCGGCCCGTTGGTACTAACCCTCCAGGCTTCTACTCCGCGATCCGTATCGCGCCAGACGGCGGCATCATCCGGGGACTCAAAGCGAGCGCGCTGATCAAAATTCAAAATGGCGAAGATCACCGCCGTCAGCGTAGCTAACGCCAGGACCACCGCTCCCAGACTGACCCGAAAACTCTGCTTCATCACTTGCATCCTTACCGGGTACACCAACGCACTGGTATTCTACGGTGCAACTGCCCTTCCACTCTTTGGAAGATTGCCTGTAGATTAACCATCTATTTTTCTTGAGCTTACAGCATCCCTCGAGGAAACTGGCTGCGGAATCCCATTTTCTGGAAGGCTTTCTACAACTTTCGAGACCATCTTTAGAACTGCAAACTTAGCCCACCCCGAAACGTTCGGAACGCCGGCACCAGCGCGACCTGGCCTTCCCTGGTGTTCACGGTCACATAACCTTGTGCGAGAAGGTTGTCGCAATCTGCAATGGCTTCCCACCGGCCGGGCCCAAATTTCGGTAGTTGCTGCCGGACAGACACATGCAGATAGGGATCCATTTGGTAGAGTGATTCGCCATAGCTGTCCACGCGGGAGACCGCCGGACCGCTGATCCATTTATATCCGCCCGTAATACGTCCCTTGGTGCGAGGAAGCTTCGCTGACACATTTACGCCGATACTCTGGCGCGGAGTCATCCGCAAAGAATCTCTGAGCACTGCGCTGTCGTGAGATGCGTCCGGCGCAAGGGCTCCGGCCATCGCGTATAGCGCTGTTACTTCGACGTCATCACTCAGCTTCTCGCGATAGGCTAAGCGGCCGCCCCAACTGCTTGCGGAACCTCCGTCGTAGGCAAACGCGTTCGAAAAGACATCTTCAAAATACTGTTGCGGTGGCAGATCGCTGCCGCGGCCAAACACCGCCAGGTGATGGCTATCATCATGAAATCCCGCAATTTGGAGCTTGCCGGTCTCCCCGACTCGCCGCTCCACCGAAATCTCCTCATGCCAGCCCCCTTGAATGACCGGGCGGCCATCTCTCCACATCAGCGTCGGGAAAGCGTCGAGTTCGTCAAGCGCGCTTGCAAGCGTGGATTGCAGATCTTGTCCGTTTGTTTCAAGACCGTTGGGAGCGCTCGGTTGCGCGGCAAGCACCAAATCGCCTCGCCAGGCTGTTCCCAATTTCGTTTCCAGGCTCAAACGCGGACGCAGGGAGGAAACCGACCTGCCTAATCCAACCAGAAGGTATTCGCCGCCGTAACGCAATAAAACGCGATCGCCCAGAGTAACGGCGCCACCCTGGTCAATTCTCATGCCGCGAAAGGTAATCCCAGTATCGCCCAAGCGTGCTTCGCGCAGCACGATTGCAGTATGCGGTCCCGAACCGATGACGCCCGTTGGCAACCACATCGTTGCGACTCCGCCTGCGGCGGAATCCTGATAACTCATCTGCCCAGCAACCAGCAAACTGCCCGCTCCGGGCAGCTTCTGATCATAGGCAAACGCCGTGCCGGGAGCCGATGCTACGTTCGATACCGAGCCTAGACGTCTCGCGCCGTCTGTGAATTCCAGCAAAACTTTCGGTGACGGACCACCGGTGTTCTCATTCGCACTCTGTGACGCATTTTCATCCCATTGCAATACTGGTCGAGTACCCGCTGCTGAACGCAACACCCATTTCCAATCATCAAGCTCCGGCTTGGAGGAATTCGGTTGCTGCCGCAATTGTTCGAGCGACGCAAACATCGATTCCATCTCGATGCGCACCATGGTTGTCAAGTTTGGATTTATGCGCACATGCTGCTGCAGCGTGGGAAGAAAACCGGCGAGGGTAACCCGGATGGTGTACAGCCCAGGCGAAAGTTTTTCGCCGCGAAAAATGCCCAGCGTGTTGGTTAGATAGTCGAGCGAAGAAGTAATGCCCGGCGCTTCGGCAAAAACTTCAACGCTAGCGCCCATTTGCGGAGTGCCGGAAAGGTCGCGCACAACGCCGGCGAGTTTGCCCGAGACGAGCTTGCCCTGCGCCATCGCCGCGCTCGTCCCCATCGACGCACTCGCCGCGATCATTACCAGTATCTCCAGGAGTCGGAGTCGTCTCCGTTGCACGACGGTTACCTCCCCGGCGCTGCGTTCGCTGCCGTCTTCGTCGGTATGACGATTGGCGGCTTAATCGTAAATTCCGCACTACGTGAAATAGTCTGGTTTGCAAGTGCGTCCGTCGCGCTCACTTCCAGCGTGTACTTTCCCGGTGCCAGCGTCGCCAGTGGAAGCAAGCGCTCGATGGTCACCTGATCGCCAGTCTGCTTCATCTCTCCGCCGGTCTCTTTGAACTGCATGACCTGCTGATCGCCTTTTTTCACCGTGTATTTGAAAGAGGAATCTGAGCGGTGGGTCTTGTCATCCGGCTTAAGATTGTACACCTGCATGTAAATTCCAAGCCGGTCCGCGGTGGTGAAATCACCCTCCATCCTTGGCCGCACTTTTGACGAGCCCAACACAAACTGCCCAGCTCCAATCTGTTTGGCGGGAACATGTTCAATTTGATCCGCGAGAATCAGCGAACTGGCTTCCAATTTTTCGTCTTCATAACGGGGCACCTGCAGCCGCGAATTGACCACTCCCACGTTACCGCTGTGCACATCTTTGATCACCAGATCGAGACGATAGAGTCCGGGACGCAGCGGAATCGCCTTCTGATAAATCGACTGCAATTTTACCGACTGCTGGAACAAAGAGTCGGGGAAGTCTCGACTGATCGGTTCTTCGAACGTCTGCACGACGCGGCCGGTCAAAGTGCTCACGCGTCCAAAAACGTTCATCGTCGCGGAGTGCACACCATCCTTAGATTGGAATGACAACTGACTGTTCGGCACCTGAATGGTTACCGGGACCAATACGGTGTCGTTTGTCACCTTGAGAAAATCCGTGCGCCATGCGAAGTGCAACTGGTCGCGCACAATTCGCGAAGTTACCAGCGCTTCCAGATCCTTGAATTTTACTGCCGGGGCTTGCTGGACTTTTGCGAACTGCTCCAGGCGATTGAATTCATTCATGCTCGCCGGCTGTCCGCCCATCGTTGTCGGCAGGTTTGTACCATCCGATCTTGAAAACCGATCCGCCTTGGAGGCCAGCCCCATCGATTCCATCAAGCTTAAGCCCGCGCCCGGCACGTGCGTCAGCGCGTCTTTTTCCGAGGGATCCATCGTCATGTGGTATTCGCCGGAGCCTGACGGGTCCACGAACTCAATGATTACATTTTCTCCGATGCCTTCCAGATACCGGTAGCGCCACGTCTCCCACGGATAAGTGGTGGTCGAACCGCCACCCTCGTCCATCGGACGATCATAGGTTCCACCCGTCGGGTGCGAATCCACTTCGTCTGCCGGCCCCCAAATAATGTAGGTACGGCCGCGGTCTGTCTTCCATCCGGGAATACCCGAAGCATAATGCTCATTGGTATAAGCGATGCGGCGATAGTGTTCTTCCTTGAAATCGTTTTCCGGGAGGTCAGGATTGCTGCTGCGGCGCAGCCAGAATTGCTCAATGAATTGCTCGCGTTCTTCGCTGGTGCTCAATTGCAAGAATGCGGTGCGTTCCTCTGGCGAAATGATGTAGATAACATCTTCGCTGAGCCACTGCTTGTACTGGGCGTCCAGTTCTTTTAAGGCCCTGCCCATCTTTTTTTTCTGTTCTTTGGTTAATTTCTGAGGCGTGGTTGCAGCGGCGGGATCCGGATTTTGCGGTTGCTGCGCCAGCACGGGCGACACGGCTATTAAAATGGAAAACACAGCAGCGAACAGGCTTCGAACTACCCTGACCATGTGGACACCTCAACCGCTGGAACGTACGGATTCTAACGCCCGAACAAGCGCTGCGTCAAATGACGAATGTCCTGCATTTTGAGACACTTGCCCCCGATTCGGTTTAGATTAGGCCGCTCTCGAATAGGTTGCCTCCACCGCCCAGGACCTGTCCTTAGGTACAGGTTTTCCCGGAATTGCGTTTACGCGGTTGTTTCCGAGCGCAGGCGAGTTCCAAAATGGTGCGTTTCTCGGTTGCAGGCTGGTGCTTCGGCGTAAATTGAGTCCGCGACAATGAGTATCTAATACGCTGGTTTTTGGGTTTTTGGGGTTTTGAAGTTGTGAGTCGAATTTACAGAAGTATTTATGCCGATGTCGTCGCTATCTACTGCGGCCGCTGGGGAGTCCGCTCTGAGTCCACCAAGGTATCAAAAATGGCAAGCACATGGCGGCGGTACGCCACCACGCGGGATAAAATATCGCGCAGCTCCGGCTCGCGTTCGGCTTCGCGATGCCATTTTGCCAACACTGTCGGCGGCACTTCAATATCCTGTCGCAGCTTATCCGCGGAGTGCCCGCGTAAAAATAGGCCGTAAAAAAAAGCAGCCTCGCGCTGCGGAAATTCAAATTCCGTCAGCGTCTCTACCGGCACGAATTGGACTGAGGCCGCCATAGCGAAAACGCAGTTTACCGAAAACTCTCTCCACGTCAAGTAGTACGCTGGTGTTTCCGTCGCGATTCCGTTAACGCTTTCTCCCGGGGCACGTCTATCAGCAACAAACTGCAGCTACTTCCGCGCGCACCGTTTTCTTTTCGAATGTAAAGCAACACCCCGGTTGCCACGCGAGTCTAACCGGCATAGGATGCTCGTAGCCATGCCACCGTTACACAATTCAGAAAATGGCTCGCCTCTCCAGCGGCTTTTGCGCTTTGGCCTGTTCCGCGGCCTGCGTTCCGTCGAGATCGATCCGGAAGATTTTCGTAACTACCTCGCGCGCAAACATCGCCTGCACGTTTCCGATTTTCGCAATATGTATCAGGTGCCTATCGAACGGCTCGACGCCATTGCCAAAATCATGATCCGCGACGCACAGCGCCTCGCGCTCGCCGAAGGCGCAGGCTTCGGCCTCGGCGGCCTGATTAGCCTGGTTCCCGATGCGGGACTTCTCACCATCATCACGCTGCGCCTGATCCAGCGGCTCTGTCTTCTCTATGGATTCGAAGCCACCGGACCGGATGAAAAACGCGAACTGTGGCTGGCCGCAGCCACGGCGACCGGCATAGACTTCGGCAAGGATCTCGCGGAAAAGCAAATGATTGAAAAACTCGCTCCTCGTATCGCTGAACGCCTGGCCTTAAAGTTTGGCCAGGAAGCTGCAGAAAAGTGGGTTGGGCGGCTGATCCCTCTCGCCAGTTCGGTCGTCGGCGGCGTGCTTAACTTCTCTTTCGTTCGCACCTGGGGCCGCCGTGTGCAACGCAATCTTCGCGCACGCCACCTGGCAGAGCGCTCCGTCAACATTTATGCCGGCTCCCCGAAAATAGTGGTCAGCTTTCCCGCCATCGCACAATAAAGGTCGCGAACGCCTGCAGCGCGAACGCAAAAATCATTGCCCACCTTCCTTAAGGATTGACTAGCCTCCCACAACGGGATGTCGAACGCGTTAACGATTGCACACCCATCCTGGCCCTGGCAGGTTCGCGCTCGCTAGCAGGCGGTATTCTTTGAACGTGCACAATCCGATTCCGTGCTCTTGTTTCAGGCTTCTTGCGGTAATCGCGTGGCTTGCCCTCGCTGGCATCCACGCGGTCGCCCAAAGTGTCCACTACGAGCCGGTCTCTCGCGCAGTCATCGAGAGCCGCCTGGGGCAATACAAGGGAAATGACCGGCAGCGCGCTAATACGCTCAAGCAGTTGTTTTCTGAGGCAGGTTGCGACGAGCAGCATCTTTCCGAACAATCGGTGAAAGGGTCGAAGCTCCCAAATGTTATTTGCGTTCTGCCGGGCAGTTCCGGCAAAGCCATCATCGTTGGTGCGCATTTCGATCACGTCTCCGAAGGCGATGGAGTCGTTGACAACTGGAGCGGCGCGTCTCTTTTGCCATCCCTCTACCAGGCGGTAAAAAATGAGCCCCGTAAGCATACCTATATACTCATCGGGTTCACTGATGAGGAAAAAGGCGAAGTCGGTTCGCACTCTTACGCGCAGCGAATGACGAAAGCAGAGGTGGCCGCCACCGATGCTATGGTCAACATGGACACTCTTGGGCTGACGCTTCCTGAAGTCTGGGCCAGTCATTCAGACAAGCAGTTGACCGCCGCCTTGATTTTCATTGCAAAGAAGTTGCACGTGCCCGTGACCGGTGTGAACGTGGACCAGATCGGCAGTACCGACTCCGTGCAGTTTTCCGAGCGCAAAATTCCAAGCATTACCATTCACTCTCTGACCCAGGAAACGTGGAATGCGCATATCCTTCACACCTCCAAGGACAAGCTTTCCGTTCTGCGCCTTGACGACTACTATCAAACCTATCGCGTAATCGGCGCTTACCTTGCGTTTCTGGATCAGGTAGCGGGGGCGCCTTCGAATCCGGACCCGCATTAGCCACTCATTACCAGAACTTTCATCGATCATGGAATTCGCACGACTTCGGCGATCTTGTCTTTAAATGACCATGGAACTAACCATTCGAATTGCGGCTCGAGAGGAAAAAAAATTGCTCGAAGATCTGCAGTGGCGAGCTTCGCTGGTTTGGGAAGAGTATCGCGAGGCGCTGCTGGCTTACCCGGACGCGATTGAATTGCCCCTCGAACATCTCGATGCCGGACATACGTACGTAGCGGAACGCAGCGGACAAATTCTTGGTTTCAGCGTAGTTGTTCCCCGCCCCGATGGCGATGCTGATCTCGATGGATTATTCGTCGAACCCGCGATTTGGAAGCACGGCGCCGGCAGACGCCTGGTGCAGCAAGCTGAGCGCTTGGCTGCGTCCCGCGGGTCAGCATGGCTGTACGTAGTCGCTAATCCAAGAGCCCGCGGCTTTTACCAGGCCTGCGCCTTTGAGCAACTCGGCGAAGAACAGACACGCTTTGGATCGGGCCTAACCATGCGCAAGCGTGTCTCTGCTAAGTCAGTCAAAATGCCGTCGCCCCGCAGCTAGTTAGTTTGTGCTTGCGTCGTTGCCTTCTGCTTAGGCAGAGTTAGCTGCGATGAATATTGCGTCAACAAATCCACGCATCCGCGTCCTCATCGTTGTTTTCTCGTGCGCTCTCGCTGTTTTTTTAAGCTACTTCGGTGTTCGCAACGCCGTTGCCACTTACTATCTGAATCTCGATACCCGCGCCGGATACGAGCGCGCCACGGCTCTGGAACCTGGCAATGCGCGTAACTGGTTTCTTCTCGGACGTTCCTTTCTATACGATTTCGAACAGCCGGATGCGCAACGCGCCGTGCAGTCGCTCAGCAACGCCGTCGCTCTCGATCCCTATTCCGCGGAAGCGCTGCTGGATTTGGCGGCCGCCTACGACGGGCAAGGCGCTACCGCGGATGCCCGCCAGGCATTCCTGGCCGCTCAGCGTGTGTACCCGCTGTCCGCGGACGTGGCCTGGAGCTATGGCAACTTTTTGTTGCGTCAGGGCCAACAGGACGCGGCGTTCCGCGAAATCCGCAAAGCAGTGGAACTGGAGCCGCAGCGAGCCGCTGAAGCGTTCTCGCGCGCGCTGCGCGCCCAGCCCGACGCCAATGTTGTGCTCGATAAAGCTATGCCGCAATCCGCCGCGGTGTACCTGCCCATTCTGCGTTTATTATCGGCTGTCGGCGATCTGGATAACGCACAAATAGTATGGAGCCGCCTGATCGCATCGCGGCACGCAGAGCCGATATCTGAGATGGTTTTTTATATTAACGCACTCATTCAGCAAAGACGCGTTGCCGACGCCACCCGCGCCTGGAACGAAGCAGTATCGATCATGCAGAATCCGCCGCCGCCCGATCCGGCCGGCTCGTTGCTTTGGGATGGCAGCTTCGAATCCGGCTACGCCGGCGGAGGTTTCTCGTGGCATTTTTCTCCAGCCACCAGCGACGTTCAGATTTCCTTCGATCCATCGGAGAAACATTCCGGCAAGCGTTCACTGCGCATTCTGTTCAACGGACACCGAAATATAAGTTTCGAAGATGCCTGCCACGACATCGCGCCGGAACCCGGCAAAGAGTATTTGCTTTCCGCCTGGGTGAAGACGCAATCGCTGACCAGCAGCGAAGGTGTGCGCCTGCAGATTTTTGTTTTCAGTGCCACCGGCGCAGACAGGGTGATCACCGAGGAAGTGCGTGGGACGCAACCGTGGAAGCAGATTCAGCTGGCTTGGGTGGCACCGCCCGGTGCCGGTTTCGGTTCCGTCTGCGTGAAACGCAATATGAGCGACATGCCGGGAAGCGATATCCAAGGCGCAGCGTGGTTGGACGATATTTCGATGGTTCCGGTGAATGAGGACTCGCCGAAACCATGAAGCCGGTGCGGATAGGCATTCTCGCGCTCATCGCGTTCGCGGTGCTGAGCCACGGAGCGGTTGAGCCCTGGGCGCGGGGAATACTAGAAGCTGCTACCGGAATTCTGCTGCTGATTTGGGCAGTGCCCTTTCTTCTTTCAAAAAAAGAATGCCCCATAGTCTTGCCGCCGCTGCTGTTTCCGCTGGTGGCGCTGGCGTTGCTGGCGACCGCACAACTGGCGTTTCGGCTCACAACGTCTCCGTTTACAACGCGCATCGAACTGCAGCTGATGTTAAGCATGCTAGTTCTCTTCTTCCTGGCCGGGCAGGCCTTCCGCACGCTGGCAGACTGGCGCAGCTTCGCGTGGTTCGTGATAATTTTTGCATTTCTTGTTGCCGGCCTGGCAATCTTGCAGCATTTGACGTTCAACGGAAAACTTTACTGGTTTCGCGAATTGAAATACGGCGGCATCCCGTTTGGGCCTTACGTGAACCGCAATCACTTTGCGGGATTTGCCGAATTGGTTTTGCCGATGTCACTGGTACCTTTGCTTTTGGGCCGCGTGCGCCGTGAGCGATTGGCGATGGTGGGCATGCTGGCGATTATCCCGCTGAGCGCGCTTTTGCTTTCTGCCTCGCGTGGCGGGATTATCAGCCTGGCGGCGGAACTGGCATTTCTGGCGCTAGTGCTGATCCTGCGCCGGACCGCGCGACGCCATCTGGTGGCTGGCGGAGTGGTGCTGTTGCTGGCCTTGCTCACGGTGTCGTGGCTCGGAGTTAACCAGATACTTTCGCGCTTCTCGAGTTTACAGACTCTGGAAGTAACACAAGGCAAGCGCGCTTCGATGCGCCACGGCACCTGGCAGATTTTTCTGGATCATCCGCTGCTGGGAACGGGTCTGGGAACTTTGCAGCAGGTGTATCCGCCGTACGAAACCTTGTACGACGGAAAAATCGTAAATCATACCCACAATGATTACCTGGAAGCCCTGGCCGGAACGGGATTGGTCGGCGGACTTTGCTGCGCCTGGTTCATCGGAACTCTGTTCATCAGCGCGCTGGGCTTTCTAAAATCTGGCGACAATTCCTTCGCGAATACGCTTCGCCTGTGCGGATGGACTGGTTGCTGGGGTTTGCTGGTACACAGCCTCGTCGACTTTAATCTGCACATTCCGGCCAACCTCTTGCTTTTCTTACTGATGAGCATGCTCGCCACGGCGGAGATCCAGGAAATGGCGCCCGCAAAAGTCCGCGTTAGCACTCGCCGGAGTGCTGAAAAACCCTGATTGACTTAAGCACCGGAGCTGTATAATTCAGATTGGGGTACATTGGGTGCAAATTCATTCGGCCAAACTGGCTTCCATGTATTGGTGTCGACTTGCGGCAATCATTTTCGGATTGGCGCAAGCGCCATTGATTTACGGCCAGTCCCCTCTGGAAACCCAACAGCAAACCAACGACCGAATCCGCTCGCTGTCTTCCGCAACCACCACACCAGTGCGCGATTACGTGATCGGTCGAGGCGATCTGGTGTCGCTGGAAGTATTTGATGTTCCGGAACTTTCCCGGGACCTGCGCGTCGGCCAAACAGGCACGATTGGCATTCCTTTGGTTCCTGTGCGGCTTTACGTTGCCGGACTGACTGAAATGCAAATGCAACAAAAAGTGACTGAAGTGTTGGAAGCGAACGGGCTCGTGTCGCATCCCCAGGTAATGGTCTCGGTAAAGGAAAAAAGGAGCAAGCCCATTACGGTTGTAGGGGCGGTGGCTCATCCGATGGTATATCAGGCGGATCGTGCCGTGAGCTTAATCCAAGTCCTTGCCGAAGCGGGAGGGATCTCTGCGGATGCCGCAGACACGGTAATCATCACGCGGGGAGGAGGGCCGGAAGAAGCGCACTCCAATGAGCCCCCTGAAATTGGCCCTGAAGACAACGTGTCAGCAACAAATCCTGCTGCTCCAGATCTGGCTCCTGCTGCAGTCGCGACATCCGATGCTGCGGCCATAGCGAAGAGTTCATCGGCAAATACTCAACCGGCAACTCCAGTACCGGAGAACGCGGCAAGCCAAACAGCTGCGCAGAATACAGGTTCGGTCGCAGTTCCGCCGCCGATTGGAAATAACGATGCCACACCGATGGCCAACATCATCACGGTAAATTTGGCGGAATTGCTGGAACGCGGTAACACGCAAAACAACATTCAGCTGCAAGCCGGAGATGTGGTCACTGTCCCTCGCGGGGGCATCGTATACGCTTTGGGGGCGGTGCAACGTCCTGGTGGCTTTGTTTCCAGCAACGACCGCGCGCAACTCTCGACCCTTAAGGTGCTGGCGCTGGCGGGCGGAATGACACGGATTGCGAAAAGGGATCGCGCCGTGATCATTCGCAAAGATTCAACCGGAAAGCAAATCTCCATCCCAGTAGACTTGGGCAAAATAGTCCAACAAAAGTCCGAAGACGTACGTATGATGTCAAGTGATATTCTTTACATCCCTGACAGTGTAACAAAGGCTGCATTGATTCGTGCCGGTGAGATTAGCCTGGGGATCGGCACATCATTGGTAGTCTACCGGCTCGGAACAGGACACTAGAAAGTACATGATGGACGACAACAAGCTGGTTCCCAAGGATAGCGGGACAGGTGTGGTGGAAGTGCTGTCCATGCCGCAGCGGATGCCGAGCTTCGATCTATCTCCACGGGAACCCCATCTCTACGACTATTTGTTGATCCTGCGGAAGCACCAGTGGCTGGTTGTGTCCTTTTTACTGGCTGTGGTAACCATCGTCTCCATCGCGACGTTTCGCATGCAGCCGGTTTACACCACCACTGCGCGCATCGAAATTGACCGGGAAAACACGAGTGTCCTGCCTTTTCAGGGCGTGGATTCTTACGACTTGATGATGGACATGGACAATTATATTGAAACGCAATCGCGTATCTTGACCAGCGAGACGCTGGCTCTACATACCATTCGCAACAGCGGACTGATTCCGCATGCGGAGATGCAGGGCGCACCGGCAGAATCCGAAGCGATTACTTCCGGAAGCCTGGCGAACCACAGACGGCCGCCGGAACTGGGAGCATTTCTTGCCAGCCTCAGCGTGAAAAGAGTACCGCAGAGCCGGCTGCTTGACGTTAGCTTCGAATCCACCGACCCGCTACTGGCGGCGCAGATCTTGAACGCGCACATCCAAAACTTCATGGAGGAAAATTTTCGCAGCCGGTACGACACCACCGCCAAAGCGACGCTGTGGCTGACCGATCAACTGAGCGAGCTGAAAGTAAAAGTGCAAAATTCCGAGGACGCTCGGCTTGCCTACGAACGACAACACCAGATTTGGGAACTAGACGACAGACAGAACATCACCACGCAGCGACTGAATGACCTTAACAAGGAAGTTACTGAAGCACAGAGCGAGCGTATGCGCAAGGAAGCGCTATACGAGTTCGCAAAAGCGGGAAACATCGATGTAGTTCCGCAACTACGGGAACACAGCACTCTGCAGGAGTTGATGAAGAGGCATTCCGACATTTACACGCATTATCTAGATGCGCTGAACCAGTATGGTCCAAACTTTCCAAAGGTGCAGCGCGAGCAAGCGCAGTTAAAAGAAATTGAAAACTTGATGGACGACGAGAAACGCAACATTCTGGAAGCGCTGGGAAACGATTACAACGCGGCGCGCCAGAGAGAAGGGCTGTTGAACGAGGCGCTGAACGACCAGAAAACTGAAGTAAATCTGATGGCACAAAGCATGGTGGAATACAACATTTTAAAGCGCGATGCTGAAGCGAATAAAACCATGTACATCGGGCTGCTGACCAAGTTGAAAGAGGCAAATATCTCGGCTGGGCTGAAGTCATCCAATATTCGCGTGGTTGATCCGGCGATGGTGCCGTCTTATCCATCGCGGCCGGCAAAAGCGAAAAACATTGGACTTTCATTCCTGGTCGGTCTGGTTGGCGGTATTGGGCTGGCTCTTCTACGCGAGTACCTGGACAACACGGTAAAGACTCCGGATGATATTGAAAACCTGGTGCGTTTGCCTGCATTGGCGGTGGTTCCCGCGTTCACTGGCGAAAACGGTACCGGACGTCGTGGCCGTTTCACGACTGGTTCTTCGCTCAACGGCCACGAAAAACGTATCGAGCTTGTTGCTCAACATTTGCCGAAGTCTCAGATGTCGGAAGCCTTCCGCGCCTTACGCACATCCATTCTGCTTTCCCAGGCGGACCACCCGCCGCAGGTGATTCTGGTGACCAGTGCGCTGCCGCGAGAAGGAAAGACGACGGCGGCGGCAAATCTTGCGGTCACGCTGGCCCAGCTCGGCGATCGGACACTTCTAATAGATGCGGACCTGCGCAAACCGGGCGTCGGACGTTTGCTGAATATGACCGACGGCAAGTACGCGGGATTGAGTTCCTATCTTGCGGGCGTGTCGAGCCTCGAATTAGTGGCCGTACCGCACCCCGTGATTCCGAATTTGGTGGCCATCCCCACAGGACCGTTGCCGCCGAACCCTGCGGATCTGCTTTCTTCGCACAAGTTGACGGATGCGCTACGCGAACTCAGGGGCCAGTACAAATTCATCGTGATTGATTCGCCTCCGATCATGGCCGCCACCGATGCGGTGATTCTTTCCGTACAGGCTGATGGGGTGCTACTAGTCGTCCGCAGCGGCGAAACGCCAAAAGAGGCGTTCACACGAGCGCGCGATTTGCTGACCAGTGTGAAATGTCACTTATTGGGCGTAGTGCTGAACGCTGTCGATTCCAGCGCGCCCGATTATTACTATTCGTATCGATACTATCCTTACTCCTACGGCTACGGGCCGCAGGAAGCCGCGCATTCTTCTGAGACCAGCCATTCGCATCACTCGGATGACGATTCACAATCGCTGTAATTTTTTCCAGGAGGCTTCGTGCGTTATCTGATCACTGGTGGTGCCGGCTTCATTGGGTCCCATCTGGCTGAGCGGCTGCTTGAACGGGGCGATCATGTGGTTCTTCTGGATAATCTTTCCACAGGCAGCATGGAAAACATCCGGCACCTGAAATCGAGAGAACGGATGGAATACCATCTCGATGCCATTGAGAACAAGCGTCTGGTAGCGGAGTTGGTGGACGACGCGGACATAGTAGTGCACCTGGCCGCGGCAGTGGGCGTCCGGCTGATTGTCGAGAGCCCGGTTCGAACGATTGAGACCAACGTAAACGGCACGCAGATCATTCTCGAGGCCGCGGAGAAGAAACGAAAACTGGTGCTGACGGCGTCGACCTCGGAAGTCTACGGTAAAAGCACGCAGGTCCCATTCCACGAAGAAGCGGACCTGGTGTTGGGACCGACCACCAAGGGACGCTGGAGTTACGCTGCCTCGAAAGCGCTGGATGAGTTTCTGGCGCTGTCGTACTGGAGGGAACGAAAGGTTCCAGTGATCGTAGTGAGGCTGTTCAATACCGTGGGGCCGAGGCAGACGGGACGCTATGGAATGGTATTGCCGAATTTCGTCAAGCAGGCGCTGGATAATAAGCCGATTACGGTCTATGGATCGGGAACGCAGTCGCGTTGTTTTTGCGATGTGCGGGATACCGTGGAATCGTTGCTGCGTTTAATGGACACGGATCGCTCGATCGGCGAAGTCGTGAACATTGGCAACACCGAAGAAATCTCGATTGCCGATCTTGCGCAGACGGTGAAGACGCGCACCGCGAGCACTTCAGAGATTTCCTACGTGCCGTATGATCAGGCATACGAACCGGGATTTGAGGATATGATGCGGCGAGTGCCGAACGTGGAAAAACTCCAACGGCTAACCGGCTTTCGTCCGCAGATAAAGCTTGCCGATATTATTGACCGCGTGTCTTCGCACCTGCGAGAAAAAGAAACTGCGGAGCGGCCGGGCGCGATTTACAGCGCTCCGGTGTGAAACCGGCTGCATACGGAATCTCTCTCCATTTCAAAACCCTTCGGCCGATTTGGATAATACTGACGCCTAGGTTAGCTATACTCTACTAAATCGATAGGCCACAGCACACAGATCAGGGCTGGGCATGAAAAGTATTTAGCTTTGCCGAACGGTGGCCGAGTGGTGGATGGTCAGATCGACAAGAACGAATCTAGTGCTCCGCAAGTGAGATTTCCCCCGCGGATTCTGCTGATACTTCTGCTGGTTTCCCTGCCGCTATTGAATCCATGGGTACGCGGCGACGGCGTGGGTTATTACGCGTTCGCGCGCGCGCCGCTGACGCAGCACAATCTGGATTTCGCCCCGGACTATGCGCATGCCAACGAGGGATTTCGCGAAGCAAGGCTAGATGCGTCCGGCGCTCCTAGGGCGTATTTTCGCACCGCCAACGGACATCTGGACAACCATTTTACGGTCGGGCCTGCGATGCTGTGGACGCCATTCCTCCTGGTCGCGCACGCGGGAGTTCTAATGGCAGGAGTCTTTGGCGCACACGTCTTCGCCGATGGATTCTCGCTGCCGTATTTGCTTGCGATGGCGTTCGGAACGTTGGTATATGGATTTGCTGCGCTGCTGCTGTCGTATCGAGTGGCCTGCCAATTCGTGGCCGAGCGCTGGGCGCTGCTGGCCACGATCGCTATATGGTGGGCAAGTTCGCTGCCGGTTTACATGTATTTCAATCCGTCCTGGTCGCACGCGCACTCCGCATTTACGGTCGCGCTTTTTTTCTGGTATTGGTTACGCACGCGCTGCGAGCGAAAAGTAGCCCAATGGTTGGTGCTCGCGCTGATTGCCGGACTGATGATCAACGTCTACTACCCGAATGCGCTGGTGCTGACTTTGCTGATTCCGGAAGCGCTCGCCAACTACCGTAAGGCCATTCAGCAATCGCACCAGGCTTCCCAAGAAGTTATTGCCCTAGTCCGCTTTCATCTCTTGTTTTGTGCGGTTGTGTTTGTGGCGCTGTCACCAACCTTTGCGACTCGCTATTTTATATACGGGGGATTTTTTAAAACTGGATATGTGCCCATCTCGCAATGGGCGTGGCGTTCGCCGTGGTTCCTTGCGCTGCTGTTTTCGGCCAATCATGGCCTGTTTTCCTGGACGCCACTCTTGTTGATCGCGACGGCCGGACTGTTTCTATTTTGCTGCAGGCTCCCGACGATTGGAATTTCCGTCATTTGCGTGCTGCTCGCATTTTATTACTTCATGGCCTCATATCCAGACTGGGCGGGCATTTCATCCTACGGAAATAGATTCTTTGTCTCCCTGACGGTTTTTTTTGTACTCGGGCTGGCGACGGTGCTGGACGCGATTGCATCGCGCTTCCGCAGCCGAGCAGCGGCTTCGGCATGGCTTGCCGCCACTTTAAGCCTTTTCATCCTGTGGAATCTGGGACTGATTTTTCAGTGGGGAGCGCACCTGATTCCAGCACGGGGGCCGGTATCCTGGAGCGCTGTGGCACAGAATCAATTTCACGCGGTGCCAAGACAGTTCGTATCCCAATTGCGATCCTACCTTATTCGCCGGAAAGATGCGCTGCATCAGATCGAGCAGCGCGATATTCAACAACTGAAACATCCGGCGCAGCCGTAAACGCGCATTTCGATGATTCGCTTATCGTCTGACGCCCCGCTGCGCACGCCTAGTTTGTACCTCACAGAACGTGTAGCATTCAGTAAGCCAAACCAAACCGCTGACAGTCTGGCAGCCGCATCGCGTTTTGCAGGACCATGACAGTCAGGATGAACTCGAGGATTTGCAGGCGCTGGAGGTCGCGGGTCAAGCAGCTTTTGCGAATTTCCGGCATACTTTTCTGGAGTGATTTGGCGAAGACCTGGCTTTTCTACGCCAAATTCGAATGCTGTCAGGCAACGTTCTTCGGCCGGAGTGTAACTACGTGCATATTCTGATCACGGGCGGAGCGGGATTTGTCGGCTCGGAGCTTGCGGTACGAATGAGCGAGAAGAACCATCGCGTGGTGGTGATGGATAACCTTGTCCGGCGCGGAAGCGAATCGAACCTGGAACGGCTCGCACAACATGGAGTTACCTTTGTTCACGGCGACGTTCGAAACCCAGAGGACTTCGCGAATTTGCCGGATGGAATCGAATTTGTCTGCGATACCAGCGCCCAGCCTTCCGTGGTTTCCGGATACCGGAATCCGGTGTTCGACATTAGCAATAATTCGCTGGGCGTAGTGCGGGTATTGGAGTTCGCGCGGCAACATCGCTGTCCGCTGATTTTTTTCAGCAGCAACCGAGTCTATGTGGTGGACCGGCTTTTGGAGTTGCCAAGACGTGAAGCGGCAACGCGGATCGAGTGGGATGCAGACGCCTGGAAAAAGCTCCCTGTGGAATCACGCGCGCGGGGATTTGATCCGGCGCACGGCATTAGCGAAGAGTTTGCGACCGACGGAGGCCAGCGCAGCATTTATGGTCTGAGCAAATTGATTGCGGATGCCGCGTGCCAGGAGTACGCGCAGGCATTTGACATGCCGATCGTCGTGAATCGATTTGGCGTTATTGCAGGTACCGGGCAGTTCGCGAAATTGGATCAGGGCTGGGTCGTGTGGTGGGCGATCGCCCATTATTTCAAGCTGCCGCTGAAGTATATTGGCTGGAATGGAAAGCAGGTTCGCGACATTCTTTTCCTGGAAGATGTTTGTGGATTGGTGGCATTGCAGATGAAACAGATGGAACGATTTCGCGGCGATATTTTTAATCTTGGTGGCGGGCCGGCCAATTCCCTGTCGCTACAAGAAGGAACGCGCTTATTGCAACAGAAGCTCGGCTACGGGACGACTATCACCACGGAAGACGCGATTCGCAAAGCCGATTTGCCGATTTATTTTACCGACAACCGGAAAGCCGCGAAGGCCATAAATTGGAAACCCTCGGTGACAATTGATGAGGGATTCGAACGCATACTTGCATGGATTCGCGCGAACGAGACGATGTTGCGGCAACGATACTGCGGATAGTGGTCCGCGCGTCCGCCACAGAACGTGGCCAAGATTTTCCCGCCTTAGAAAGCGAAGAATTGGCCGAGCCGGGATTTTTTCGCTTGCTTGGTAAGATCCAGCCCGGCCAGTCGCGCCGCCATTTTGTTAAATTCCGCTGACAGCGGATCGCCATCTTGTTTCAATGAGTCGCCTCGTACATTGGCTTCGCTTACCTGCTTGAAATTATTCGGCAGCCGCGCGAACACCGGCACTTTCATGCCCTGTTCCACCTTCTCCAGCGCTACTTCGTCATGACGATGCCAGCGGTTGATGATCAGGCGCACCTGACTGGAGGACACCTGTAAGTTGCCGAGGGCCCCGAGGTGCCGTTGCAGCTTCGCCAAACCAGGCAGATCGGCCTCGGAAACCAGCAGGATCTCAGCAGCCTGCAAAACGTTTTGCCATTGCGAGGAATAAAACGAACCGAAATCCATCACCACGAAATCAAAGCTTTGCTGCGCGATTTCGACCAGGCGCTCGATTGCCGGTTGTGACCCATGCTGCCAGTCTTCCAGTTGTGCGGCTCCGGCCAGGACTTTCAATCCGCTTTTGTGCGGCGTAAGCAATCCGCTCAACAACGTGGGATCGAGACGCTTGACATTTTCCATTGCGTCGCGCAATTGGAAAGCCGGCTTCAAATCGAGAAGGCTCGAAACATCTCCCAAGGGACGCGAAAAATCCAGGAGCACGGTGGATTTACCCGGAATTCGCGCCAACTGCACAGCCAGGTTCACGGAGACCGTGCTGGTGCCAACGCCGCCCTTGGTTCCTAAAACGACGAACAGCTTGCCAGTTACTGCCGGGCGAGGCATTTCGCTCGAATGTTCGGCGTTGACTCTGACGATCATAGAAGAGACTGCGATGCGGTCGTACGGTTTCTGCAGAAAATCACGGACTCCAGAACGCATGGCCTGCAGCAGGAAATCTGGATTGGATTCCTTTTTCGCGGAGCAGGCTACGATATGAACCGAAGGACGAAGCTTGCCCAGCTGCTGGGCAAAGGCAAAATCGGACTGCGCGGTTCCGTTGAGATCGAGGAAGACGACGTCGGGAACATCCTGCGAGTGTCGCAGTTCAACAGCTTTCGCCGAAGCCCAGTCGCGAATCTCCCTGACTAATCCGGTTTGCAGCAGCATATGGCGCAGGCTGGAGCATGCGATTGCATCGGAGCTGGCGATTGCCACGCTCAATAGCGAGTTGGCGCCGGATTCGGGAATGCCGGCCGCGATTTCCGCCGCTGATGCCTGTATTTCCACCATAACGGCCGATGAACGAGCGTATTCTCTGGACATGCATTTAGTCTGGACGGAAGCTGCGATTCGTGAAATAGGGCATCGGTACCAACCGAAAGTCCAAAAGTACCGCCGTGCATTGAAACTACCGGTTGCTGGCGATCTAAGCACACTGGGCGCTCCACACCCTCGCGACCGCCGACCCGCAAAAATCCAGGGTCAGCGGCAAAGCGCGTCTATGAGGATTTCCTTCTTTTTTTCCGCAAGCTGCGTAAAGGAATCCAGTGAAGATACATAACCGCCGACAGCGGCTGCCGCAAGCACCGCAAAAATTTCCGCCGGAAGCCACGGATTTCCAGTCCAGCGGCCGGAAAACAGGATCACGCCGCCCACACCCCCAAACAGGATCTGCATACCCAGAAGAATCAGGACCGACATGCCGGAATTTCGCTGGCCCTGCATTTTGCCAAATTCAATTTTGCGAGGGTAACTGAGCGACGCCCAGTTGGCGATGGTCAATTGCCCGACAATGGAAAAAACAACCGCCGCCATGGTCGCAAACAGGACCGGAGTGGTCGGCAACCCCACGCGCCAACCCACCAGCGCGACGCACAGAGCAAGCTCGCACAAAAGTATGGAAACGGTCATTAGGTTTTTTGCGATGAGAATTTCCCGAAAGCGGGCTGGCGCAATGAAATAAGTCTGGATTCCTCTACCTTCATAAGCGAAGCAGTTATAAGACGGCGCAATCAGAATCAAAACCAGGTAGGCCATCATGCCGGGGAAGAAAAGATCCGGGGGCACTCCTCTTTTCAACGCAGTGGGGTGAGCCCCACCGAACTGAACACTGAAAAAAAGCAGCATCATTGGGGGAAAAACCAGGCCGAAGAACAAGAAGGTATTTCTTTTCAGATAAAGAAGTTCCTTACGAAATACCGCGAGCACCTGCGGAGGAACGAAGCTAACCGTATCTCGCGCATCTTGCGCGGCCAGAGCTGTCCGTTTTTCCTTACGCGCCGGAGCTACGCCTTCGCTGAGTTCTTCTCCTGAATAAAGTTGGCTGTAGCGCATCGCGAGGAGCATCGTGAAAATTCCGACATACACAGCAAGGCCGGCAAATTTTAAGAATGCCGTACCCCAATGGTGAGCGGCTGATTGAGCAACCGCATCTCCTGCGAAAGAAGATGGAAGCAGCCAAAGATATGGCATCCAGCTTCGCAGCATGGGCACGAGCGCGTGACCGTATTTTTGCATTAGCGGATTGAGGAATTGCAGGCTGACCATCGCGAGAACAAAAATCGTGAAGAAAACTTCCCGCGACTTTCGTTTTGCCAAAAGTTTTTCCACCCAGGCCCCCAGCAGCCGCTCCATGGTTATATTCAAAACTGTGAAAAGCCCGCACACCAGGAAAAGCGCCGAAGCGGCTGATGGCTGCGCGACAAGCGTTGCCGCCAGCATGGCCAGCATCCACACCAGGGCAGCCAGTGCCGCGGAATCCGCCAGTCCATAGGCCATTCCGATCAGATAGAACGCGGAAAGATTCATGGGAAAGCGAAGCAGCGTGCGAAACGGAAATTGCGGTGCGAATCCCGCAAGTAGGATAGGAAACGACTGCCACCAGACGAGCAACACTAGAAAAACCAGCCCGAACAAGGGTTCAAGGTGCTTCTCGAATAGATATCTCGTGACGAAGAAAAATGCCAAAGTCACGCCAATCACGAAAAGCAGGCTGAAAAAACCAGAAAAAATCAGTCCGATCAGGTCGAGACGGCGGCTCTTATTGCGCAAGCTGTTGCGCAGGATACGCCAGCGTAGCCAAGCCACGGTGCGAATCTGCTCGGCAAGTCCGGGACCAGCAACTACGTCAGCCACGAAAGCTCCTCAAGCTGCGCACGGTCTGCGCCTTGGCCAACGACGGAAAGGAAGATATCTTCCAGTGTCAAAGTGCGCCCCTCGACGCTGGGGACGCCGGCGCGAAGCTGTTCCATGGAGCCTTGCGCTACCAATTGTCCTTTTTTGATGATGGCCACGTGGCTGCACAGCCGCTCGACAATTTCCAGTACATGCGAAGTAAGAAAAATGGTGACGCCGCGTTCGGTCATACGCGCGAGCAATTCCTTCAGGGCGCCGGCAGCAAGCGCATCAACACCTTCGAACGGTTCATCGAGAAAAAGAATTCTAGGCCCGTGTATCACGGCCGCAGCAAGAGCCAGCTTTTTCTGCATGCCGTGAGAGTAGTCCGCGATCATGGTTTTCGAACGGTCGGCGAGCTGCATGAATTCCAGGAGCTCGTCGCTGCGCTTGCGAGTCGTGGCTTTATCGAGGCCGTACATGCGGCCGACAAATTGCAAATATTCCGGAGCACTGAGACGTTCGAAGAGCCCCATACCCTCCGGAACGACACCGATTTGGCGTTTCAACTCCACCAGATTTTGCACGAAATCGAGACCGAGGAGAGAAATTCGGCCGGCGCTAGGAGCCAGAAGCCCGGTTAGCATTTTGATGGTCGTGGACTTGCCCGCGCCGTTCGGCCCAAGAAAACCGAAGAATTGTCCCGACTCCACCTGCAAATCCATTCCATCCACGGCGGTCAGAGCGCCGAAACGGCGGGTCAGTTTTTCGGTTGAAATCGCAATTTCAGGCATAGATGCGCGGCTCCAGAGAAGGGGACAGAAAGGACTCTAGCACGATTTGAAAAGCCGTCGGTGCGGTCGGTCTGAGAGGAACTACGCACCACGCCCGGAGAAGATTTCAAGGGTTCTTCACCACCGGCGCTGCTGCCGTAACCAATTGAGATTCGCGCGTCGGAAGAGCCGCCAGTACTGCGGGCAGTTCCACGCGAAACACCGCGCCACCGGTCTGCGAGTTGTAACAAAGAATCTTCCCCGCGTGCTCCTGCACGATCCCAAAACAGATACTCAATCCCAGCCCGGTGCCTTTGCCGATCGGCTTGGTGGTGTAGAACGGGTCGAACACGCGATGCGGTTCCTTCAGGCCTGGACCAGTGTCGGAAAACAAGATCGCAACGTTGGCGCGGTCGCGCATGGTCTTGATGGTCAGCGTACCACCGCCGTTGTGTGATTCCATGGCGTCCACAGCGTTGCTCACAATGTTGAAGAACACTTGCATCAACTGATTTCCGTCACCGCGCACACCAGGAAGCACAGACTCCAGCTTCATTTCAATTTTTGTGCCGGAATTACGCAGGTCCAGTGCGCGCAGTTGAACTGCATTGGTGACCACCGTGTTGAGGTCGAGGAGAGTACGCTCGGCGGGAACCTGGCGAGCAAAGCTCAAAAGATTACCCACAAGCGTTTTGGTGCGGCGAGCCTGATCGCGGATTTTGCCCGAAATGGCCCGGGCCTTTTCGGGAAGTGAAGTATCGTCCGCAAGCAGATCGGAATAGCCAAGAATCGCCGTAAGCGGATTGTTAATTTCGTGGGCTGCGCCTGCGGCCAGTTGACCGAGAGACACCAGCTTTTCAGTCTGTACCAGCTGGGCCTGAAGGCGTTGCAGATTTTCAACGGACTGCTCGGCGCGGGCCAGCAGCCGTGCGCGATCGCGATCCGCCAGGTGCTGGCGCAGGAATACCAGAAAGCCTAATGGAACAGCGGCAAGTAGGATCGCCATGAGGCGGAATTCCCGTACCGCCGGTGAATCGTGGCCGAATTTAATTGTGTAAACCGCGAAAACCGGCAGCGAAACAACAGCAGCCATGGCCAGACGCGAAGCAAGAATGCTTTCGCCCCTTTTCCGGTCAGCTCCTTCGCCCAAATTGGGTTCTGAAGAATCATCCAGTGAAGCACTGTTTTTATAGGCGATCAGCCCGGCGGCGCCGAACCATAAGAACGAAGCGACCAGCGGCAGATCGTATAGATCGCCCGTGTGGTAAACCTTGAGGTCGATGGCCACGTTGATCATCAGACTGGAGAGCATGTGCAACGCCTGGCAACCAAAAAGATTCGCATACACGGTGCGCCACGCGCCGCGGCTCCGCAGCCACAACACTCCGAAGCCGACCACAATGACCATGCTCTGGATCGTGTTTATCCAATCAAAGGTCACGTTGTATTGGCCAAGAGAGGGCTCCGCGTACATCCACGGGAGCACGACGAAGGCGTATAGAAAAATCCACCAGGCGAGAAGAAGTATAAAGTCTATGTACCCAAAACGAAGTTGGATCTCACTTCGCTTCAAATGTGGACGAAGGGCCAGCGCCGCCATCAGCGGGATACCGCACAAGAAGAAAATAATGTCGCCCGGCCACATGTCGGGCAGGGGCTGGTGAAGGTAGACCTCGTAATAAGTCCATTGAAACTGGCCGATCATCCACAGAGTGCAGGACAAGGCGGCAAGCATCCAGAACATGTTGCGTCGCCAGTGGGGAGTTCCTGCATTCAGCAACAGCCCCGCATTTGCCAGTAGAGGCACCAGACACTGTGCAATATTCCCGAACGTGCTAAGAGATTGGCCGGCCAGGGTCAGGGAGGCCGCAGCGTAAATCCCCAGGAAAAGGATAAACACTCCGGCAATCCAGGCATAGGTGCGGGAGGAGGCCATGGTTCGTACCCTTGATTTTACGGTGCCGCGACTGAGCAAGAAGCATGGTTCTGCGGACGAATGGCCAAAGGATTAATGCAGAATGCGCGCCAGCACGGGCTGCAGTTGCAGGGGGCCAACCACCAAGTTATCGCAGGATTGCACAGCGAACGGCTAACGTTGGGTATTACTTTTTTACGGCTTCGTCCGAAGCGATTTTGCCATCGCGTATGTAGATGACGCGGTGCGCGTGCTGCGCGATGTCATTTTCGTGGGTAACTAGAATGATGGTATTGCCTTCGCGGTGCAGGTTGGCGAACAGCGCCATAATTTCTTCGCCAGTGCGCGAATCGAGATTTCCGGTTGGCTCATCTGCCAAAACAATCGAAGGGGAATTGACCAGGGCCCGGGCAATTGCAACACGCTGGCGCTGCCCGCCAGAAAGCTCGTTGGGTTTGTGATGCATGCGATCGGTCAAATCCACACGTCCCAGAACCTGTTTGGCTTTCTCCAAACGCTCTTCCGACGGTGTCCCGTTATAGATCAGCGGAAGTTCGACGTTGTGAAGCGCCGTTGCCCGCGGCAACAGATTGAAAGTTTGGAATACGAAACCAATCTCTTTATTTCGAATGTACGCCAGCTCGTCGTCGTCGAGTTCGCTCACCAGCCGGCCCGCTAGCCAATACTTACCAGAGCTCGGCGAATCCAAACATCCGATCAAATTCATGAGAGTGGATTTTCCCGAGCCCGATGGACCCATAATGGCCACATATTCGCCCTTATGGATCTCCAGATCCACGCCGCGAAGGGCATGCACCTGCTCAGATCCCATCTCGTACACTTTGGCTAGCTCGCTGGTCTTAATGACCAGGCCGCTCGACACCAGATCCTCGCGGTACGATTCGGTCTCCACCGTCTCCACTGCCATTTGTCTCTCCTCAATGCCTATGAATCAGCTTTGCTGGTCGTCCGTCTTCTTGGGAGCGGAGTTGTCAACCTTGATTTGAGCCTCCGGCTTCAACGTACGCAGCGCTTTATAACTGCCCACCACAATCTCGTCGCCTGGCTGCAAACCATCGGTGATCTCAATATCGGTAATTCCGCTGATTCCCGTCTTCACCGGCTTGAAGAACGCTTTTTTTCCATTAATGACGAAGACTCCCTGAATCTCTTCTTTCTTCGGATCACCACTGGAAGTGGGCAGCGGAGCAGCTAAAGCGCTTCCGCTGCTGCTGCCGCTGGGATTCTTCTTCGCATCATCCAGATCCTTGCGCGAACGTACCGCGAGCGCCTGAATAGGAATTGCAATCACGCTCTTCTTTTCCGCGGTTTTAATTTTGGCGGTGGTGGAAAGTCCAGGGCGCAGATTCTCTGGAGGATTATCCAAGGTGACCACAACTTTGAAGTCTTTTGCTTCTTGCGTACTGGTTGTGGACTGCGTGGTCGTAAGCCCCGAACTGCGCAGCACGGCCTGCGAGCCGATCTCCGTGACCTTACCGTGGAAAACTTTCCCGGGCACCGCGTCGATGGTGACGTCGGCATCCTGGCCCATGCGCACGCTAACGATATCCGTTTCGTCGACTTTTACTTCCGCGGTGACTACGGACATATCCGAGAGTGTCATGATGAAGCTGCCCGTAGCGTTCTGCATTCCCATTACCACATAGTCTCCTACACGCTCCGGCAGGTAGCTCACGATCCCATTGATCGGCGATATGTAGGTCGTCTTGTGCAGGATGTCCTTTGTGTGCACGAGCACGGCGCGGCCCTGGCTTACCTGCGCCCGAGTCTGATCCAATTGCGCTTTCAGAGACTGCACACGTGCGCGCGCCGAGTCGACCGAAGCGACGGCCCCGTCGTTTGTGGTTTTCCGTTGATCGAAATCCTGTTTGGGGATCAGGCCATCTTTGAAGAGGCCTTGTCCACGATCGTAATCGAGCTTGGCCTTCTCCAGATTGGCTTGCTGCAAGATCAAATCCGACTGTGCTGCTTTGTAGCTGGCCTCCGCGGCCTGCACGGCGGACTCCGATGAAGTGACTGCCGCTGATTGCGCGTCTACGTCCGCGTTAGCCTGTATGTTCTCCTGCAGCAGCAACTTGTCACCCTTCTTTACGTGATCGCCTTCCTTGACAAATATTTCCGTGATTCTGCCGTATCCCTGTGCGCTCACGTTCGTATAGGTCGTCGGCTTGACTTCGCCGGAGGCAGTGACGAGAGAGATTAAAGTGTCCTGTTTGCCGACCCTGGCGGTCTGCACAGTAACAACACCCTTGTTGGCTTGGTTGACGCTGTAAAGAACTATGCCAGCCCCGACGACGACTACAGTGGCGCCGATAGCCACTTTTTGCCACATCTTCATGACCGTTGCTTCCTTTTCATGTCTCTCCAGACCACCACACCCGCAAACTTTGGCGATCGTCTTGGCGGAGACACTTCGTAATACGGAATATGACCGTTTCTACCTATTGATACGCCCTTTATGGGCTAAATGTTTCGCACCAGAGGCTCCACGGCTGACCCGGCCAACCCGAACACGACCTGACACCGCAAAATCCCGTGTCGGGAAATCGGATGCAAGACACCTGTCACCGCTGAGCTTCTCATTTTAGAAACAATTTCTGCGAAAAGATATCGTTACACTCGCCGAAGCCGCCAGAGCTGCCCCTCATCATTGGACGCAAGAAGATGGCCAGGCGTCGTTCGAAAAAGCGTGCAAATATTGTATCAGAAGCGCTTATCGCGACCCATTTTTCTTCCGCTTCGTGATCTGCTTTTTCCCGAACAGTCAAACAACCCTGCAGACGCAGCGGGCGGCCTCACTGGCGTTGCTACCCGACGGTCAATCGAAACAAGACGGCATCGCCACCGGCCACGCCGCCGCTGGCGCCATGATCACCCTGCGCGCCAACGACGGCTCAGCCCCACCCAAGTTCTATACTCCGGGGCCCGTCGTCCCGGGCGCATGGCAGGCCACGCCGACTTGTCCAATCATGGATGGAATTGCGGTCGGGACGTTCCTTCACTGGCAGAACGTAACCCGTTTGGCATCCTGAACGCCTTGGCGTATCTGCTCGATCCACCGCCAACGCTCACGAGCAACCGATACGCGGAAGCCTACAACGAGGTGCTGACGGTCGGGAACGTCACCAGCACCGAGCGGCCACAAGATCGGGCTGATGTTGTGCACTTCTTCCAAGTGTCTTCGCCGACTCAGGCGCTCAATGAGGCTGCCCGGCAGGTCGCGGCGGAAAAGGGGGGGTACGCGGTCTGAAAATGCCCGCGCCTTGGCCCTGGTGAACATGGCCGCCAGCGACAGCCTCGTGGCCTCATTCCTCAACAAATATCACTACAACTTCTGGCGCCCCGAAACGGCGATTCGCGCAGGGGACACAGACGGCAATCCGAAAACAGAAGCCGATTCCGCCTTCCTCCCGTTTATCCCGACCCCTTGTTTCCCGAGCTATCCCTCAAATCACGCCAGCGAAACCAATGGCGGTACCGAGGTCCTGAGGCGTCTGTACGGCGAGGGCGGACACTCCATCACGTTGACGAACCCCGCGGTGCCCACCATCGTTTTGCAGTACACCACGTTTCAGCAGATTGACGACGATGTCGACGACGCGCGCGTCTATGGCGGCATACATTTTCGAACTGACCAGGACGCGGGAGCGCGCCTGGGACGGGCAATCGGCACCGCAGTCTACAAGCACAACTTGCGTCCCGTGCACGATGACGAGTGAAATCAATTCCACAACGACTCGCCGTTCGTGCCAGGCGATCCAGTGACTGTGCCACGTGAGGCACGAATGGCGAGCGAGTGATGCGGTCGCGGCTGTACCTTAAGAAAGAGTGTCCAAAAACGGTCCGCGTGCAAGGTTCGGCTAATCGATTCGCCATCGCTAATGGTCCAGAAACCTGCTTCGAGGAGATTACTCCCGCCAGTCGCGCCAGCACTGCTCGATGCTCAAAGCATGCTGCGGGTAACAGGCTAGCAGTTTAGCTGAAACCGAGTACCGGGTGCGGTGTGTACGGTTCTTCGAGCGACGCAATCTCTTCGGG